>Ga0316207_10001777_pt1 | contig 24704 bp, 23 predicted proteins | sample 6weekpyrite_MG_FD_204943 | JGI IMG/M metagenome (GOLD analysis project Ga0316207, IMG submission 204943) | Microbial mat bacterial communities from mineral coupon in-situ incubated in ocean water Damariscotta River, Maine, United States -... | ecosystem: Environmental > Aquatic > Marine >... | reverse complement strand
CCATAGTTTGAGATAAAAAAATTAAATCGACCAATATTAAAGACTGGCCTGCACACACTTTAAAACCTCATAGTTATAAGCTTCATCTAGCGCCTCAAAAACCGGTTTTAGCCGTTTTTGTTTTGGTTCGTTGTCTTCACCGTCGTCAATCATTTCAAGCGCATTAATTATTTCGTTGTATTCTTCGTCACTAAGTTCAACAACCTGTCTTGCGTCAAGTAAACCGCTACTTATCGCTTCAACCAAGTGTGCGTAAACCGTCGTTAATTTTATATCGCGCTGTTGTGCAATGTTTGAGGGGTTGTTACCTTTATCAAAGTGCATTAACGTTTCGTTTACGGTGTCACTGAGATTGTTGTCAAGAAGTTCTGATAAGGGATGTTCTTGAATGATAGTTAAAAATTCACGCCCATATTTTTTTAGTTTTTGCTCGCCAACGCCTGAAATATAACGCATGGCATCGAGCGAGTCGGGTCGTGTGTTGGCCATTTCCTGCAAGGTGCTGTCATGAAAAATGATATAGGGTGGAACACCATGTTCTTTTGCAATGGCTGTACGTTGATCGCGCAAGGCATTAAATAGTTCTTCATCAACAGAGCGTAATGCAGATTTCTTTTTAGATGATTTAGCGGACTTGTTGGTCTCTGCTTTTAGTTGATGACGTAGTTGTAAATCAATTTCTCCCCTTAGCAGAGGGCGGGCTTGTTCATTTACACGAAGGCTACCGTAACCTTCAACATCGACATCTAAATAACCCAGTGCAATGAGTTGGCGAAAAACGCCACGCCACTCGCTGTTGTTAAGTTCTTTACCTATTCCGTAGGTGCTGATTTTATCGTGACCGAACTTTTCAATACGTTCATTCTCTTCGCCAGTGAGGACGTCAATAATATAGTTGACGCCAAAGCGTTGGCCTGTGCGTACTACGCACGATAAGGCTTTTTGCGCGGCTTCCGTGCCATTCCAGGTTTGCGGCGGATTAATGCAGGTATCGCAATTGCCGCAGGGTTTACTTAATTCGTCATCGAAGTAACCCAATAAACTTTGTCGACGGCAGCTGGTAATTTCGCAAAGTGCGAGCATGGCATCAAGCTTGTGTTGAGCGATACGTTTATATTGTTCAGCGCCATCGGAATCTTGCATCATTTTTCGCAGAGTAATGACGTCTTGTAGGCCATAGGCCATCCACGCATTAGCGGGTTCGGCGTCACGTCCCGCACGACCGGTTTCTTGATAATAGGCTTCAATACTTTTGGGAAGGCTAAGATGTGCTACAAATCTAACATCAGGTTTATCAATTCCCATACCAAAGGCTATGGTTGCAACAATGATGATGCCTTCTTCGCGTAGAAAACGTTGTTGATGCGCTTGTCGAACTTCGGCGGGCATGCCTGCATGATAGGCTAAGGCTTCCCGTCCATTGTTGCTGAGCCACGCTGCAATTTGTTCTACTTTTTTTCGCGATAAACAATAAACGATACCGGCATCATTTGAATGATGTTGTTGAATAAAATTCCACAGACGTTGCTTAGGGTTTTGTCCTTCACTAATGGTGTAGCGAATATTGGGGCGATCAAAACTGTTAACAAAAATAGTCGCGTCATTAAGTTTGAGTTGATCAATGATTTCTTGTCGCGTGCGCTGGTCTGCCGTGGCGGTTAACGCAATACGTGGCACATTCGGAAAACGTTCCGGCAAGATCCCAAGTTGTTGGTATTCTTTTCTAAAGTCATGTCCCCATTGCGACACACAATGCGCTTCATCAATGGCAAATAAAGCAATATGTATTCTTTCTAATAACGACAACATGCGTTCGGTGAGTAAACGTTCTGGTGCAACGTAAAGTAATTCCAACTCACCATTAATGAGTTGTTGCTCAGTTTGATATTGCGTTTCATTATCTAAACTGGAATTAAGATAGGCGGCTTTAACGCCAAGTTCATTTAATGCATCGACTTGATCTTGCATTAACGCAATCAGAGGTGAGACGACAATACCGGTGCCATTGCGAATCATGGAGGGCAATTGATAACACAGTGATTTGCCACCACCGGTTGGCATTAAAACCAAGGCATCTTGATCGTTTAGTAAAGCCTGAATAATGTCAGATTGATGGTGGCGAAAGTGCTGGTAGCCAAAAGTGTCTTGTAGAATTTTTTGTGCACGTTGCATGGTTTTATTCTGCGGTGCTTTTTATGGAGAAGCAATGCTGCTTAATTATAGTTAGTCTGGTTGAATCAATTTAATCCGGTCTAATTAAAATGATCATCAATCATCAATCATCAATCATCAATCATCAATTCCTTACGCTTTTCCCGGATCAACCTTTGGCATTTCAGGATTAGCACGGTACAACGCGGCAACATGACCGATACGCTGAATAAGCTCTGCACCGGTTTTTTCACAGATAGTAGCAATCATTGCATCGCGTTCATCACGATCACCGGCATTAACTCTAATTTTTAGTAATTCGTGTTGCTCGAGTGCATTGTCAATTTCGTTGAGTACACTTTCAGTGAGTCCGTTATTGCCGACAATAACAATGACTTTGAGTGCGTGAGCAAATCCGCGTAGTTTGCGTACCTGTTGTGAAGAAAGTGGCATAATATGTCCAATTAACCGTTTAAACTCTATTTTGGGGCGCAGAGTATAACGCTGATCGCACCAAAAGGGCATTACATTGAGAGAGTCATGGCACGTAGTAAGTCCAGCAAAGGCTGGTTAAAAGAACATTTTGATGATGAATACGTGTTGCGCGCGCAACAAGAAGGTTATCGCTCGCGTGCAGTATACAAGTTGCTGGAAATTCAGAAGAAAGACCGGTTGATAAAACCTGGAATGACGGTTGTCGATCTGGGCGCAGCACCAGGCAGTTGGTCACAAGTGGCGGCTAATTTAGCGGGCGAGAAAGGGCGCGTCGTGGCGTTGGATATCTTACCGATGAGTTCCCTTGCAGGTGTTGAGGTTATTGAAGGGGATTTTCGCGATGATTCAGTGCTAGAGCAGCTGCTTGATACCTTGGATAATCGGCCTGTAGACCTTGTAATGTCTGACATGGCACCCAATATGAGTGGTATGAAGGACATGGATCAGCCCCGAGCCATGTATTTGACAGAATTAGCGCTGGATCTGGCTAATCAAGTTCTCCGAGAAGGTGGCGATATAGTTGTTAAGGTCTTTCAGGGTGAAGGTTTTGATGATTATTTACGTGCACTGCGAGGTGCATTTACAAAGGTTTTAACGCGTAAACCAGAAGCTTCAAGGGCCCGTTCGCGAGAAGTTTATCTGCTTGGACGAGGATTTAAACGGCAAGCGTGAACAAAGTCATTTGCGTGGCACTTGTTGACAGGTAAACTGTCTATATTAAAGGTTTAAAAAACAAGCCTGGTAAAGAGGAATAGTACATTGGGTGATATGGGTAAAACATTAGTACTGTGGCTGGTGATCGGCACAATTTTGATCGCAGTGTTCAGTAATTTTAAAACAACGGGCAGTGCGCCGCAGGAAATTAGTTACTCACAGTTCTATTCCGACATGAAGTCAGAACAGATTCAGAGCGTAACAGTGCAAGGGCGCGAGTTATTAGGTGCCTATCAGGATGGACGCTCTTTTAAGACTTACAGTCCCGAAACGGATAACAAATTATTAATAGGTGACATGCTCAAGTACAAAGTGCTTGTGAACGCACGTCCGCCTGAGCAACCTTCGTTCCTGAGTCAAATATTTATTTCTTGGTTCCCAATGATCTTGTTGATTGGTGTGTGGATTTTCTTCATGCGACAAATGCAAGGTGGTGGCGGTGGCCGCGGCGCGATGTCCTTTGGTAAGAGCAAGGCGCGCATGCTGGGTGAAGATCAGGTTAAGGTGACTTTCTCTGATGTTGCCGGTTGTGAAGAAGCCAAAGACGAAGTGGCCGAACTTGTTGAATTCTTACGTGACCCATCCAAGTTCCAAAAATTAGGCGGCAAAATCCCACAAGGTGTGTTGATGGTGGGTAGCCCGGGTACGGGTAAAACATTATTGGCGAAAGCCATTGCCGGTGAAGCCAAAGTTCCGTTCTTTACTATTTCCGGTTCTGACTTTGTTGAAATGTTTGTGGGTGTGGGCGCGTCACGTGTTCGCGATATGTTTGAGCAAGCTAAGAAACACGCACCATGCATTATCTTTATTGATGAAATCGATGCGGTCGGTCGTCATCGTGGTGCCGGTCTTGGCGGTGGTCATGATGAACGCGAGCAAACATTGAACCAGTTGTTGGTTGAAATGGATGGTTTTGAAGGTAATGAAGGTGTGATTGTTATTGCTGCGACTAACCGTCCGGATGTACTTGATCCTGCGTTGTTACGCCCAGGTCGTTTTGATCGTCAGGTTGTTGTGCCATTACCTGATGTGCGTGGTCGTGAACAAATTCTTAAAGTGCATATGCGTAAGGTACCCATCTCTGATGGTGTTAATGCACGCACAATTGCACGAGGTACACCGGGTTTCTCTGGTGCGGATTTAGCTAACCTTGTTAATGAAGCGGCATTGTTTGCTGCGCGTGCGAACAAGCGCACGGTTGACATGGATGACTTTGAACGTGCCAAAGACAAGATCATGATGGGTGCTGAACGTCGTTCAATGGTGATGAGTGATGATGAGAAAAAACTCACCGCTTACCATGAAGCAGGTCACGCGATTGTGGGTGAATTAGTACCTGAGCACGATCCCGTTCATAAGGTCACTATTATTCCACGTGGCCGTGCTTTAGGTGTCACGATGTTCTTACCTGAAGAAGATCGTTACAGCCATAGTAAAACGCGCCTTGAGAGTGAGATCTCTACGTTGTTTGGTGGCCGACTTGCTGAGGAAATTATTTTTGGTGAGGATGCGGTAACAACTGGTGCTTCAAATGACATTGAACGCGCCACTGAAATTGCACGTAATATGGTTACTAAGTGGGGCTTATCGACTAAGTTGGGGCCACTGAGTTATTCTGAAGAAGAAGGTGAAGTGTTCCTTGGCCGTTCAGTAACCAAACACAAAGAAGTGTCTGATGAAACGTCACATGCAATTGATGAAGAAATTCGTCAGTTCATTGATCGCAATTACAAACGTGCCGAAACAATGTTGAACGACAACATGGATAAATTACATGTTATGGCCGAAGCATTGTTAAAGTATGAAACGATTGATGCAAAACAAATTGAAGAAATCATGGCGGGTAAGATTCCAGGGCCACCTGAAGATTGGACTGACAGTGATGATTCAACAAGTGATGATGACAATAAACCGTCTGCAAAAAAATCCAGTGATAAACCCATTGGTGGACCAGCAGGCGAGCATTAAGCCTAATAGCTTAGGTTAATATCATATCCGCCCCGCATTAGCGGGGCGTTTTTATTGACGAGGTTGAAAGAACGCGCCGTGCTAAAAGAACTCAATTGCGCAAATAAAATTCTGAATCTTGCTACGCCTCAGGTGATGGGTATTCTTAACGTAACGCCTGACTCGTTTTCTGATGGTGGTCGTTTTGCAACGACAAAATCTGCGGTGCAACAAACTCGCGCTATGATTGAGCAAGGCGCTGCAATCATTGATGTTGGTGGTGAATCGACTCGCCCTGGTGCAGAAGACGTTTCGTTAAACGAAGAACTAGATCGCGTTATTCCTGTGATAGAAAAAATTGCGAATGAATTTGATACGATTATTTCTATTGATACGAGCAAACCGGAAGTGATCCGTGCTGCAGTGAATGCAGGTGCGGGTTTAATTAATGATGTGAATGCCTTGCAAGCTGACGGCGCATTGTCAGCAGCATATGAAGCAAATGTTCCGGTTTGTTTAATGCACATGCAAGGTGTACCGCGCACGATGCAAAAAGAACCCACATATAACAATGTCACTGAAGAGGTGATTGCGTTTTTAAAAGAACGAATCGATGCTTGTATCAACGCTGGAATTTCTAAAAACAAACTATTGATCGATCCAGGCTTTGGTTTTGGTAAATCATTAAAACACAATCTTCAATTAATGCGTGATTTGGAAAGTTTTAAGCATATCGATTGTCCTTTGTTGGTTGGCGTGTCACGTAAATCCATGATTGGTCAACTACTTGATGTAGAGGTTGATGACCGGCTTATTGGCAGTGTTGCGCTAGAAACACTCGCGGCATGGAATGGCGCAGATATTATTCGCGCTCATGATGTCAAAGCGGCAGTGGAAGCAATAAAAATTGCCACGGCGGTAAAACAGGTTGAATTGTGATGAGTGTCTACGCAATTTTGCTTTAATCTGCCATAATGCCACCAGAAATTAATTGAGGTCTGATACGTGACGAGAAAGTATTTTGGTACTGACGGTATTCGAGGTCGAGTTGGCAGTCAGTCGATTACGCCTGAATTTATCATGAAGCTGGGTTGGGCCGCAGGGCGCGTCTTGTCGCGGCAAGGCCATGGTACGGTTTTAATTGGTAAAGATACTCGCATTTCGGGTTATATGTTTGAATCGGCGCTTGAAGCAGGGTTGGCGGCAGCAGGTATCGATATTAACTTACTTGGCCCAATGCCCACGCCAGCTGTTGCTTACCTAACACGTACTTTTCATGCGCAAGCAGGCATTGTGATCAGTGCTTCACACAACGCGTATTACGATAACGGCATTAAATTCTTTTCAGCTGATGGGACTAAGCTCGAAGATGATGTTGAATTAGCGATTGAAGCTGAAATCGATAAACCAATGACCACCGTGGATTCATCCAAGCTAGGTAAAGCGTCGCGCATTTCGGATGCGGCAGGCCGATATATTGAATTTTGCAAAAGTACCGTTCCGATGCGAATGAGTTTGGAAGGCATTCGTATTGTTGTGGATTGCGCACATGGTGCTACTTACCACATTGCTCCTCGTGTGTTGGAAGAACTCGGCGCTGAAGTTATTTCAATTGGCGTTGAACCGGATGGTCTTAATATTAATGATCAGTGTGGATCAACAAAACCTGAAGCTATACAGGCATCTGTCGTAGAGTTAAGTGCCGATGTCGGTATTGCGCTTGATGGTGATGGTGATCGCCTAATCATGGTTGATGCAGAAGGTAATTTGGTCGATGGCGATCAGATACTTTATATCATTGCCATGTCTCGTTTGCTGGATGAAGAGTTAGATGGGTCGGTTGTTGGAACAGTAATGAGTAACCTTGGCCTTGAGCACGCTTTGCAAAAGCAAGGGATTGGTTTTCGCCGGTCTCAAGTCGGTGATCGACATGTGATGAACATGCTACGTGATTCAGGTTGGTCATTGGGCGGTGAAGGTTCGGGTCATATTATTTGTTTAGATAGAACCAGTACCGGAGACGGGGTGGTTGCAGCCTTACAAGTGCTTTATGCCATGGTTTCTTCACAAAAGCCACTTGACCAGTTATTGACCGGCCTTGAGATGTATCCGCAAAAGTTGGTTAATGTTCCGCTCGATCAGCCATTTGATCTTGAAGAGTCTGCGATAGTGAAAGCAGCCATGGCCGATGCTGAAAAACAACTTGGTGATTCTGGGCGAATTTTGTTGCGTGCATCAGGCACAGAACCACTATTAAGAGTGATGGTGGAAGGCCAGGATGACGCACTGGTCAATGAACTGGCGGACTCCCTCGCTGATGCTGTGCGCGAAGCTTCTACAGCCCAAGCAAGCCACGCGATATAACCTCTAAGCACTGATATTGATTGATTTTTTTCACTATGACCGGTATTCTTGCCGCCGTTTTTAATTATGATTTGAGGAAAGCAGTATGTCACGACGCATTATGGTAGCTGGGAACTGGAAAATGAATGGTTCCAATGACAGCATCACAGCCCTACTCGGTGGTATCAAAGCAGGTATGGATGCTGCTGATAAGACAACCGTCGTGGTTTGTCCTCCTATGATTTACATTCACAAGGTTCAAGAATTAACGGCTGGTACTAAGATTGCTGTTGGCGCGCAAAACCTGTCAGTTGAAACATCCGGTGCATTTACTGGTGAGATGTCGTCAGCCATGCTGACAGATAATGGCTGTACCTACGTTATTGTTGGCCACTCGGAACGCCGTGCGCTTTACCATGAAGATGATATGTTGGTAGCGAAAAAGTATGGTGTCGCACGTGGAGCTGGTTTAATTCCTATCCTTTGTATTGGTGAAACCCTTGAAGAACGTGAAGCGGGCATCACCGAGCAGGTTGTTGGACGTCAATTAGATGCCGTGATTGCAATGGAAGGTGTTGCTGCGCTGGCTGATGGTGTCATTGCTTATGAGCCAGTTTGGGCCATTGGTACAGGTAAAACGGCTAGCCCTGAGCAAGCGCAAGATGTGCATGCCTTCATTCGTTCACGTATTGCTGAGATTGATGCTAGTGTCGCTGAAAAGGTACAGATTCTTTACGGTGGTAGTGTGAAAGGATCCAATGCAAAAGAGCTTTTTGCCAAGCCTGATATTGATGGTGGTTTGATTGGTGGTGCTTCGCTTGATGCTGAGGACTTCCTTGCAATATGCACTGCAGCTTCTTGATTTAAATAAACTTTCAATTACTAGAGACGACTATGTCATCCATTATCTTAAGTATTCACGTCATTATCGCCGTTCTATTGATCGGTCTAATCCTTGTCCAACATGGCAAGGGTGCAGATGCAGGCGCAGCCTTTGGTAGTGGTGCTTCATCGACGGTCTTTGGTAGCCAGGGAAGCGCATCGTTTCTAACACGTTTAACAGCGGGTTTAGCGACAGCATTTTTCATTACCAGCTTGGTTTTGGCTTATAACACCAAAAGCGATGTTTCCGGCTCAGAAGATGTAGATATTCCTGTTGCGCCAGTCGAGCAGGCCATCGATCAGGAAATTCCTTCAATACCGGATGTTCCAGCTGCCATCGATACTGGTGACAAACCCAGTTTGCCAATGAACCTTAACGAAGACATGCCTGCAAAAGCGGCAGATGAACCTGAAAAACCGGTTGTCAGCACAGAAGATAAACCTGCTGTACCAGCTAACCCAAAGCCTGAGTAGCACTTTACTTGCCGAAGTGGTGAAATTGGTAGACACGCCATCTTGAGGGGGTGGTGAGAGTAATCTCGTGCCGGTTCAAATCCGGCCTTCGGCACCATATTTCCAAATCCCTGCCAACTTGGTGGGGATTTTTTTTGCTCATTTTATAATCGAATTTGCTTTAATTAATCGCTATCATTAATTTTGGTGATACCGTTTTTTTATACCCGCAAAAACACTACTTCAAGTAATTGATTTGATTGCATTATTGTAGAACCTGCAAACTTGACACAATTTTCCATGCTGGCCATACTCCCTGCATCTTGCAGTATTAGAACAATAAGAATTAATGAGTAGTTATTACAAAAGAACAGTCGCGGAGGGGGCGAAAGCGGATGCTTGAGAATTATCTACCCGTCTTGGTATTTATCGTCATCGGTGGGGCGGTTGGTTGCATCATGCTCGCGATGGGGTGGGTGCTTGGCCCGAGTCGTCCGAACGAACAAAAACTTTCTCCTTATGAGTGTGGCTTCGAGTCGTTTGAAGATGCGCGCATGAAATTCGATATTCGTTATTACCTCGTTGCAATCTTATTTATTATTTTCGATCTGGAAATTGCATTTTTATTCCCATGGGCAATTGTGCTTGAGCAAGTCGGTTGGTTTGGCTTTGCTTCAATGTCGGTCTTCCTTGGCATACTGGTTATCGGTTTTATTTATGAGTGGAAGAAAGGGGCTCTGGAATGGGAGTAGAAGGCGTACTCGAAAAGGGCTTTGTCACCACGAACGCTGACAAGCTGATTAATTGGGCACGTACTGGTTCAATGTGGCCAATGACTTTTGGTCTGGCATGTTGTGCCGTAGAAATGATGCATTCAGCGGCAAGTCGTTATGATCTGGATCGCTTTGGTATTATTTTCCGTCCTAGTCCTCGTCAATCTGATGTGATGATTGTTGCCGGAACCTTAGTGAATAAAATGGCACCGGCATTACGTAAAGTGTATGACCAGATGGCTGAACCGCGTTGGGTTATTTCGATGGGTTCGTGCGCCAATGGCGGTGGTTACTATCACTATTCTTATGCGGTTGTGCGCGGTTGTGATCGAATCGTACCCGTCGATGTTTATGTACCGGGCTGCCCACCGACTGCCGAAGCATTAATTTACGGCATTATGCAGTTACAAAATAAAATTAAACGTACTAATACGATTGCACGATCGTAAATAAAGAAATCTGCGAATGAGCGAAGAAGAAATCAACGTATCACCACTACAGCAACGCGCTGATAGTTTGCAGGAACGCTTTGCAGAACAATCTGTGGCGGTGCTTGTGGCGCATGGTGAAATTACACTAGAAGTTCCCCGCGAACATTTACTGACTGTTTGTACTGCACTTAGAGATGATCCTGAACTCGCTTTTAGTCAAGTGATGGATGTCTGCGGCGTCGATTATTCAACGTATGGCGAAGTTGAGTGGGAAACCAATAGCTCAACGACTAGTGGTTTTAGTCGAGCCGTTAATGACAATGAAACACATGAAACAATGTGGACAAAAGATCGCTTTGCAGTTGTTTATCATTTGATTTCTTACCGCCACAATAAACGTGTACGTGTTCGCACCTTTGCAGACAGTGAATTTCCGGTAGTCGACTCAGTAGTAGATATTTGGAATGGCGCGAACTGGTTTGAGCGTGAAGCGTTTGACTTGTTCGGCATTTTATTTGATGGCCACCCTGATTTACGTCGTATCTTGACTGACTATGGTTTTGTTGGCCATCCTTTCCGTAAAGACTTTCCATTAATTGGTGAAGTTGAAATGCGCTACGACGCCGAAAAGAAACGCGTTGTGTACCAACCAGTCAGCATTGAAGCTCGCGTCGCTGTGCCACGTGTTATTCGTAGCGAAAATCTTCATGGTGTTGAAGAAGCAACACAGTTAGCGGAAACAGACTAATGCCTGAAATCAGAAACTATACGTTGAACTTTGGTCCGCAGCATCCCGCCGCGCATGGTGTGTTACGTCTTGTGCTTGAGCTAGACGGTGAAGTAGTACAGCGCGCTGATCCGCATGTTGGCTTATTGCACCGTGGAACAGAAAAATTAGCAGAGAGCAAACCATACAACCAAAGCATAGGTTACATGGATCGTCTCGATTACGTTTCGATGATGTGCAACGAACATGGTTATGTTTTAGCGATTGAAAAATTACTTGGTGTACAAGCACCAGAACGTGCGCAATATATTCGCGTTATGTTCGATGAAATTACCCGTATCTTAAATCACTTGATGTGGTTAGGCACACACGCACTGGATATTGGTGCAATGACCTTGTTCCTCTATTGCTTCCGTGAGCGTGAAGACTTAATGGATGTTTACGAAGCAGTTTCTGGTGCGCGCATGCATGCGACTTACTATCGTCCAGGCGGCGTTTACCGTGATCTGCCCAATGTTATGCCACAGTTCAAGGAATCAAAATGGCATAACGCTAAAGACGTCGCAATGATGAATGATGCACGCAGTGGTAGCTTGCTTGATTTTATCGATGATTTTGTAAACCGCTTCCCGGCGCTGCTCGATGAATATGAAACACTTTTAACGGATAACCGTATTTGGAAACAACGTACAGTGGGTATCGCAACTGTTTCTCCAGAGCGTGCTTTGCAGCTTGGGTTTACAGGACCAATGTTGCGCGGTTCTGGTGTTGAATGGGATTTACGCAAGAAACAGCCATACGAAGTTTATGACAAACTGGATTTTGATATTCCGGTTGGTGTGAATGGCGATTGTTACGACCGTTACTTAGTGCGCATGGAAGAATTCCGTCAATCAAACCGAATTATTAAACAATGCGTGGATTGGTTACGCGCAAACCCCGGGCCGGTGATGCTTGGTGATAGTAAAATTGCCCCGCCATCTCGAGAAGACATGAAAGGTGATATGGAAGCGCTCATTCACCACTTTAAGTTATTTACTGAAGGCTATTGCGTACCTGAAGGTGAAGCTTACGCTGCAATCGAACACCCCAAAGGTGAGTTCGGTGTTTACATGGTTTCTGATGGCGCAAATAAACCTTATCGAGTAAAAGTGCGTGCACCTGGTTTTGCGCATCTTTCAGCGATGGATGAAATGGTTAAAGGTCATATGATCTCTGACGTAGTTTCCGTCATTGGTACCATGGATGTCGTATTCGGCGAGATTGACCGCTAATGAGTGAACAAATGCAAACAGCGAATGAAGTATTAAGTGAATCAGTGCGCAAAGAAATTGATCACTGGTTAACAAAATTTCCTGCAGACCGTCGCGAGTCGGCAGTGATCCCAGCGTTAACAGCAGCACAAGAACAAAATGGTGGCTGGTTAACGGAAGAAGTGATGAACGCAGTTGCAGAATACATTGGTATGCCGCGCGTGAGTGTTTACGAAGTAGCAACCTTTTATTCTATGTTTGATCGCGAACCAGTAGGTCGGCATAAAATAAATGTCTGTACCAATATTTGTTGCATGTTAATGGGTTCAGATTCTGTGGTTGAATATATTGAAAATAAACTTGGTATCAAACAAGGTGAAACCACCGCTGATGGCAAGTTTACAATGAAAATTGAAGAAGAATGTTTGGCAGCGTGTGGTGGCGGTCCAATGATGGTGGTTGATGGTCATTACCATGAGAAATTAACACCAGAAAAAATTGACGCAATCCTCGATGGATTGAATTAAAAAGGTTAAGGCGGACTCATCATGGCAAACGAAGTTTGTTTCCAGACAATGCAATTCGACGAACCGTGGACACTTGATAATTACATCAAGACCGGTGGTTACGATGCGCTGAAAAAAATTCTTGTCGAAAAAATTTCGCAAGAAGATGTCATTGAGATGGTAAAAGGTTCTGCTTTACGCGGACGTGGTGGTGCAGGTTTCTCTACCGGACTGAAGTGGAGCTTTATGCCCCGTACAGCAGAAGGTGAGAAATACATCGTCTGTAACTCGGATGAAAGTGAACCAGGTACATTTAAAGATCGCGATATTTTGCGTTTCAATCCGCACTCCGTTGTTGAAGGCATGATTATTGCCGGTTACGCAATTGGTGCCACCGGAGGTTATAACTATTTACGTGGTGAGTTTCATCACGAACCGTTTGAACGTTTTGAACAAGCACTTAAAGAAGCCTATGACGCAGGGTTTCTTGGTAAAAATATTTTAGGCACAGAATTTAATTTTGAACTTTATGGCCATCTTGGTGCTGGCGCTTATATTTGTGGTGAAGAAACCGCTTTACTGGAATCCTTAGAAGGTAAAAAAGGTCAACCACGATTCAAACCACCATTCCCGGCTAACTTCGGTTTATATGGCAAGCCAACCACGATTAATAACACTGAAACATTGGCATCAGTGCCTGCGATTATTCGCAACGGTGCAGATTGGTTCCTTGAGTTAGGTAAACCTAATAATGGCGGCGTGAAATTATTTTCGATTGCTGGTCATGTTAATAAACCGGGCGTTTACGAAATTCCAATGGGTACACCTTTTAAAGACTTGCTTGAATTAGCCGGTGGTGTGCGTGATGGGCACAAATTAAAAGCAGTGATCCCGGGTGGCTGTTCCATGCCCGTGATGCCTGCGGATGTGATTATGAATTGCGACATGGATTATGACTCGGTCGCAAAAGCAGGCTCTGCTTTAGGTTCGGGTGGCGTCATCGTGATGGATGACTCAACCTGCATGGTAAAAGCATTAATGCGCTTATCGCGGTTTTATTATGCCGAGTCGTGCGGCCAATGTACGCCGTGCCGAGAAGGTACCGGTTGGATGTATCGCGTATTAGAACGAATTGAAAACGGTCAAGGTCGTCCTGAAGATTTAGATTTGCTTGATTCAGCAGCGGGTCAAATTGCAGGTCACACCATTTGTGCTTTTGGTGAAGCAGCAGCCTGGCCGGTACAAAGTTTTCTAAAACATTTCCGCAGTGAATTCGAGTATCACATCACGCACAAAACATGTCTCGTGGGTAATGAAGATAAAGGGGCCGCTGCATGAGCGCGAAACCTGAAATAAATGCGGATGACATGGTTAATATTGAAATTAATGGTGTGCCGGTTAAGGCAGCTAAAGGTTCAATGATTATTCATGCAACCGATGACGCCAACATTTATGTTCCGCGTTTCTGTTATCACAAAAAATTGCCCATCGCTGCAAATTGTCGTATGTGCTTGGTAGAAGTTGAAAACGTTCCTAAGCCATTGCCGGCTTGTGCAACACCCGTTAACGAAGGCATGAAAATCTTCACCCAATCAGCCTTTGCGAAACAAGCACAAAAAGGCGTAATGGAGTTTCTATTAATTAACCATCCGCTTGATTGTCCTATTTGTGATCAAGGTGGTGAGTGTGAACTGCAAGACATTGCGATGGGGTATGGCCGTAGCGTTTCTCGGTTCACTGAAAAGAAACGCATTGTAAAAGATAAAAATATTGGTCCACTCATTTCAACAGAAATGACGCGCTGTATTCATTGCACTCGTTGTATTCGTGCGATTGAAGTTGTTGGCGGCGATAAAGAACTGGGTGGAATGGGTCGTGGCACTAACACATTAATTGGTACTTACATTGAACGTAGCGTCAATTCTGAAATGTCTGGAAACGTTATTGATGTTTGCCCAGTCGGCGCACTAACGGCTAAGCCGTCACGTTTTGCTGCACGTGCTTGGGAAATGCGCGCGACCGCGGGTATAGCCGGGCATGACTGTATTGGCTCAAATATTAATACCCATACTCGTGACAAAGAAGTTGTGCGGGTTGTACCGGCTGAGAATGAAAAAATTAATGAAGTCTGGATCTCGGATCGAGATCGTTATGCCTACGAAGGTCTAAATAGTGAGTCGCGCCTGACTGCACCAATGATTAAGGTGAATGGAGAGTGGCAAGAAACAGATTGGAACACAGCGCTTGAAGAAGTTGTAGAAGGCTTACGAGCGAATAAAGATAATATTGCCGGTTTAATGTCACCGAGTGTCACCACAGAAGAAGCATTTTTAATGCAGAAACTATTACGTGACATGGGTGCGACGTCAATTGATCATCGTATCGGCCAACAAGACTTTACAACAGATGGCGACGCACCGCTTGTTTCATCATTAGGTTCTTCGATTGATGCACTTGAATCACTCGATGCGGCACTATTGATTGGTTCAAATATTCGCCACGATCAGCCTATTGCTTCGCATCGTTTACGCAAGGCGGCTGCAAATGGCGCGAATGTCATGCTATTAAATAGCATTGACTTTGATATTAACTTCCCGATTGCTGAAACTATTATTACGCATCCTGGTTCCATTGCATCTGAACTAGCCGGAATTATCAAAGCACTTCTTGATGTTACACATGCTTCTGCACCTGAAGGGTTAGCTCAACTCATTGCTTCAGTTGACGTGACATCGTCACATAAAAATATTGCTAACAACCTTAATGAAGCGGGTAGTAGTTCAGTGATTATCGGCACGCAAGCCATGTCACTCCCTGATTTGTCGGTTGTGAGCGCCTTGGCCGCTGCACTTGCCAATTTAACCGGCTCGAATTTTGGTTACCTACCTCGCGGTGCGAACAGCGTAGGTGCCAGTCTTGCAGGCGCAGTTCCTTTTGCTAGCGTTGGTGGCAAAGAAGTCACTGCTGGCAATAATGCGAGTAGCATGTTTGATAAGACCGCATCGGCTTACATGTTAATGAACGTAGAACCTGAACTGGACTGTATTAATCCAGCACAAGCTTCCCGTGCATTACAAGCTGCTGACTTTGTGGTGTCACTGACACCATTTGTTTCAGATGCAATGCGTGGTTATGCTGATGTGTTGTTACCAACTGCTCCTTATTCGGAAACCTCTGGTACGTTTGTTAACGCTGCAGGCACTTGGCAACGTTTTTCAGCAAATTGCTCGCCACTGGGTGAAACGCGCCCTGCATGGAAAGTGCTACGCGTGCTCGGCAATTTATTAGACTTGAATGGCTATGATTATTTATCTTCTGAAGAGGTTCGTGCTGAAGTAGAACGTAAAGCAGGGCAAGTTAATTTAGATAATAAACTCACATGGCAGTGTCCTTCGAGCCTTAAAGCTACAAGCGGTGTTGTACGCATTACGGACTTACCTATTTATGGTATTGATAACGTCGTTCGTCGTGCTAAATCACTACAACAAACTGTTCATGCGGCTAGTGAAAGCATTTCGATGAATCAACATACTGCGGATAAATTAAATATTTCCGGTGCATCACAGATCGTTGTTGCACAAGGTGATGATGAGGTGTCGGGTGAATTGAAAATTGATGCGGGCGTCGCAGATGATTGTGTATTGATAAGTACAAGTACAATGTCGAGTAGTGGTTTGGGTAAACCTTATCAAACTATTACGGTAACGAAGGACTAGTGGAAAGATTATGAGCGAGTTGTTCGATACAATTTGGGGTTTTGGTGAATACCTCTGGTCATTCACGATAGTGCAGATTGTTCTGAGTATTGTTGCCTTAATGGTGCCACTCATGTTGTGTGTGGCATACCTGACCTTTGCTGAACGTAAAATCATTGGTTACATGCAAGTCCGTATTGGCCCTAACCGTGTCGGTTTCTTTGGTTACAAATTTTGGGGCCTAGGTCAGCCAATCGCCGATGCCGTCAAATTAATGTTCAAAGAAATTATTATTCCAACGCGGGCGAATAAATTCTTATTCTTAATGGCACCTGTTATTTCACTGGCGACTGCTTTGGCAGCATGGGCAGTTATCCCTTTAAATGACTTCCTAGGTATTGCCGATGAAGTGAATGCAGGATTGCTTTACGTGCTCGCGATCACATCGCTTGGTGTTTATGGTGTGTTGATAGCGGGTTGGTCATCCAATTCAAAATACGCATTCCTCGGTGCAATGCGTTCATCAGCACAAATTGTTGCCTATGAAATTGCCATGGGTTTTGCGTTAGTTGGCGTGTTAATTGCGGCAGGCAGTTTAAACTTGCGTGAAATCGTTGAAGCACAGCAGGGTGGCAACGGATTGTTTGATTGGTTTTGGCTACCCTTATTACCATTGTTTGTAGTTTATTTTATTTCAGGTGTTGCCGAAACGAACCGCGCACCGTTTGATGTTGCTGAAGGTGAGTCGGAAATTGTTGCGGGCTTCCATGTCGATTATTCCGGTATGGCCTTCGCGGTATTCTTCCTTGCAGAATACGCCAACATGATTTTAATTGCGGCACTGACCGCAATTATGTTTGCTGGTGGTTGGTATACACCACTTCCAGCAGCTTGGGTTCCTGAAGGTATCTTAGGTAGTTTGTTAGGCAATGGTATTCAATGGTTTATTATCAAAACGGCTTTCTTTTTAATATTCTTCCTTTGGTTCCGTGCAACGTTCCCACGTTATCGTTATGACCAAATTATGCGTTTAGGCTGGAAGGTATTTATTCCTATAACAATTGTTTGGTTGCTGGTTGTGGCGGTGATGGTACTCGCTAACGTCGGCCCGTGGTTTGATTAAGAGGCTAAATATATGATCAACTCCATGAAAAATGTTTTTAAAAGTTTATTCCTCACCGAACTATTAAAAGGAATGAGCGTAACGGGTCGTTATTATTTCAGAAAGAAATTTACGCTATTTTACCCTGAAGAAAAAACACCTCAGTCTGGTCGTTTCCGAGGTTTACATGCGCAACGTCGCTACCCGAATGGTGAAGAACGCTGTATTGCATGCAAACTATGTGAAGCTGTTTGTCCTGCACTAGCGATCACGATTGAATCCGAACAGCGTGAAGATGGTTCACGCCGTACCACACGTTATGATATTGATTTGTTTAAATGTATTTATTGTGGTTTTTGTGAAGAGGCTTGCCCAGTCGATGCCATTGTTGAAACTCGCCAGCTTGAATACCATTTTGAGAACCGTGGTGAAAACATCATGACAAAAGAAAAGCTACTCCGTAATGGAGAGCTATTCGAAGATCAAATTGCTGCCGATCGTGCACAAGATGCAGAATACCGTTAAGGGCATATAAGAATTATGATTGAACAAATTAGCTTTTATGTTTTTTCTGCGTTGCTGATTTTTGCAGCAAGCATGGTTATTACTATGCGTAACCCTGTGCACTCAGCCTTGTTTTTAGTGATGGCGTTTTTCAATTCAGCTGCACTATGGTTGCTACTTGAAGCCGAATTTTTAGCGATAACGCTCGTGCTTGTTTATGTCGGCGCGGTGATGGTGCTGTTCCTTTTCGTTGTGATGATGCTCGACATTAACATTGCAAGACTAAGAGAAGGTTTCGCCAAGTATCTACCTATCGCAGCTGTCGTGGCGGTTATTATGGCAATTGAAATGATCCTTGTTGTTGGGCCTGAGAACTTTGGTTTGGCACAATTTGCAGAACCTGCAAGACACGCTGCCGATTACAGTAATACCAAAGAGTTAGGCAGTTTATTGTATACCGTTTACGTTTATCCATTTGAAATTGCAGCGGCGATTCTATTGGTTGCAATTGTTGCGGCCATTGCACTGACGATGCGCCGTCGAGACGGTACGCGCCACCAAAATATTACTGAACAAGTTTCTGCGAAGGCTACCAATCGTGTTCGAGTAGTGAAGATGGCTAGTGAGCCTAAAGAGTCGGGGGAATAAGCGATGATTCCATTATCTAACTATTTAATTGTCGCCGCGATTCTATTTTCGTTATCCGTTGCGGGGATTTTTATTAACCGAAAAAATATTATTGTCCTATTAATGTCAATTGAGTTAATGCTGCTGGCTGTGAACATGAACTTCATCGCATTCTCTCATTACCTTGGCGATACAGCTGGACAAGTATTTGTTTTCTTTATTTTGACAGTGGCTGCTGCTGAAGCGGCGATTGGTCTTGCTATCCTCATCGTCTTATTCCGTAAACGACATTCTATTAATGTAGATGACGTCAGCGAAATGAAAGGCTAACAAGAATAATAATGGTTTAATTGTATGCAAAATCTATTTCTGACAATTGCTCTTGCACCACTTGCCGGCTCGATATTAGCTGGTCTGTTTGGTAAGCAGATTGGTCGTACCGCATCACACTGGGTCACTATTTTAGGTGTTGCTGTTTCCTGCGTGTTGTCATTTTATGTCATGAAGTTATTTGTCATCGATGGCATGGAACGTTATAACGAGTCGGTGTATACCTGGCTGGTCAGTGATGGTATTAAATTTGAAATTGGATTCCTGGTTGATAAGTTAACAGCGATCATGTTGGTAGTGGTTACCTTCGTTTCACTGATGGTGCATATTTACACGATCGGTTACATGAAAGACGATCCTGGTTACCAACGTTTCTTTAGTTACATCGCGTTGTTTACCTTCTCCATGTTGATGCTGGTGATGGCGAATAACTTTATGCAGTTGTTCTTCGGTTGGGAAGCAGTAGGCCTAGTTTCATACTTACTTATTGGTTTCTGGTATACGCGTGACACGGCCATCTTTGCCAACTTAAAAGCATTCCTTGTTAACCGCGTGGGTGATTTTGGTTTCTTGCTTGGTATTGCCGCTGTGTTGATGTACACCGGCTCACTTGATTACGACACAGTGTTTGCAAAAATTCCCGGTTTAGTAGATGAGACCATGCAAATCTTCCCTGGCGTAGATTGGTCAGTGATTACCGTCATGGGTATTTTGTTATTTGTAGGTGCGATGGGTAAATCAGCGCAAGTGCCGTTGCATGTGTGGCTACCTGATTCAATGGAAGGCCCAACACCTATCTCCGCACTGATCCACGCCGCAACCATGGTCACAGCCGGTATCTTTATGGTGGCGCGCATGTCACCGATTTACGAATTCTCATCGACTGCGTTGGCCTTTATATTATTCATTGGTGCAATCACCGCTTTATTTATGGGCTTCCTTGGCTTAATTCAGCATGATATTAAACGCGTGGTTGCCTACTCAACCTTATCGCAACTTGGTTACATGACGGTTGCACTGGGTGCCTCGGCGTATTCGGCCGCAATATTCCACTTGATGACGCACGCTTTCTTTAAAGCCTTATTATTCCTTGGCGCAGGTGCTGTGATTATTGCCATGCATCATGAGCAAGACATGCGCAAGATGGGTGGCTTACGTAAATACATGCCGATTACTTACATTACGTCATTGATCGGTTCTTTGGCATTAATTGGTTTCCCTGGCTTTGCAGGTTTCTTTTCAAAAGATACCATTATCGAAGCGGTACACATGTCAACAACACTTGCAGATGCTACGTGGGTACATAACTTTGCTTACTACGCGATATTAGCCGGTGTCTTTATTACTGCCCTGTACAGTTTCCGTATGTTCTTCCTCGTTTTCCACGGCAAAGAACGGATGGATGATCATACCCGAGAGCATTTACATGAATGTTCCGCTGTCGTCACCGTGCCACTTATTTTGTTAGCGATACCATCTGTCGTGGCCGGCTACTTTTTAGGTGATGTTGTGTTTGGTGATTACTTTGGTAGTGCCATCATGGTTAATGAATCCAATGACGTCATTGCGATGTTAGGTGCAAACTATCACGGCATTGTTGGCTTTATTCAACATGGTATGGCGGGCCCGGCCTTTTGGTTAGCAATGGGCGGTTTGATAACGGCATGGTTTATTTATATGAAGCGACCAGATATTGCCGATACCGCACAGAAAAAACTGGGCTTCTTGCATAAGTTGTTTGAGAACAAATATTACATGGATGACCTTTACATTAAAGGTTTTGCAGCAGGGGGGCGTTTACTCGGTAAAGGCCTTTGGAAGCAAGGCGATGTGAATGTTATTGATGGTTTAATCGTGAATGGTAGTGCAGCGGTGATTAACTGGTTTGCCGGGGTAACCCGCGTTATCCAGACGGGACATTTATATCACTATGCATTCGCTATGATACTTGGCCTGCTAGGGTTGCTTAGCTGGTTTATATTGGGGGCCTAGGCGAGTATGTTTGCTGATTTACCATTGTTAAGTCTTGTTATCTGGTTACCGATATTTGGTGGCTTGGTTGTTCTTGCTGTAGGCGATCGTGATCCTTGGGGAGCACGACCTGTTGCACTCATCATATCGGTTGTAACGTTTTTATTAAGCATCTTCCTCTATACAGGTTTTGATACCGGTACAGCTGCGATGCAGTTCACCGAAAATGTTAATTGGATTGATGCGTTTAATATTCGTTATGCCTTGGGTGTAGATGGCATTTCAATGCCGTTGATTATTTTAACGACGTTTATTGTCATTCTAGTTATTTTAGCGGGTTGGAAAGTTATTCAATACCGTGTGTCTCAATACATGGCTGCCTTCCTTATTATGGAAGGTTTAATGAACGGTGTGTTTGCGTCACTCGATGCCATTCTGTTCTATGTGTTCTGGGAAGGTATGCTTATTCCCATGTTCCTGATCATTGGTATTTGGGGTGGCCCGAACCGCGTTTACGCGACTATTAAGTTTTTCTTGTACACCTTCCTTGGCTCCGTGTTTATGTTGGTGGCTTTAATTTATCTTTACTTCCAAGCAGGCAGTTTTGATATTTTAGCTTTCCATGATGTGAAGTTAGGCATGCAAGAACAGATTCTGATTTTCATCGCATTCTTGTTGGCCTTTGCCGTCAAAGTGCCGATGTGGCCCGTCCATACCTGGCTGCCAGATGCGCACGTTGAAGCGCCAACAGGGGGCTCAGTAATACTGGCTGCGATTATGCTGAAAATTGGTGGCTATGGTTTCTTGCGGTTTAGTTTGCCGATTGCGCCGGATGCCAGTCATGCGCTTGATTGGTTAATTATTGGTATGTCGTTAGTCGCCGTGGTTTATATTGGTTTTGTTGCATTAGTGCAGCAAGATATGAAAAAACTGATTGCTTATTCATCTATTGCGCACATGGGCTTTGTTACGTTGGGCTTTTTTATCAGTTTTAGTATTTTTGAAGCCACTGGAAGTTACTCCGGCTCTGCCTTGGCGATGGAAGGTGGCATGGTGCAAATGGTATCGCACGGATTTATTTCAGCAGCGATGTTCCTTTGTGTCGGCGTGATGTATGACCGTATGCACAGTCGCATGATCAATGATTACGGCGGGGTGGTGAATACGATGCCAATCTTCGCTGCGTTTATGGTCTTCTTTGCGATGTCTAATGCTGGGTTGCCAGGCACATCCGGTTTTGTTGGCGAGTTTATGGTGATATTGGCAAGTTTTAAAGCCAACTTCTGGATTGCATTCCTTGCTGCAACAACCTTAATACTTGGCGCAGCATATACCTTATGGATGGTTAAGCGTGTCGTGTTTGGCAAAGTGGCTAATGATAATGTTGCGGCGCTGACTGATCTTAATGGCCGCGAATTCTTTATTTTAGGCACGCTCGCAGTTGCGGTGCTGGTGCTTGGTGTATGGCCAGATCCATTGGTTGATGTCATGCATGTTTCAATTGATAACCTGCTGCAACATATTGCGCAGTCAAAGCTGTAACGGGGTCATTATGACAAACGCATTTACCATTCCAGATTTTACCCTCGCTTCGCCAGAGATATTTCTTCTTACGATGGCTTGTGTAGTACTGGTTGCAGATTTATTTGTCAGTGATAAAAATCGTGTACTGACTTATATCCTTGCGCAGTTATCATTACTTGGTACATTGATTATTACTTTGTACGTTGCACCTGCTGAAGTGAGTTACACCTTTAGTGGCACTTACGTGAGTGATCCAATGGCAACGTTATTAAAGACGGCCATTTATATAATTACCGCCGCAGTCTTTTTGTATTCGCGTAGCTATTTAATTGATCGTGATATCTTTAAAGGCGAGTATTACGTACTCGGTTTGTTTGGTGTGCTAGGCATGATGATCATGGTGTCTGCACATAACTTCTTGACCATTTATCTGGGTCTGGAATTATTATCATTATCACTCTATGCCATGGTGGCTTTTCATAAAGAATCAATGCAAGCCTCCGAGGCTGCCATGAAATACTTTATTCTTGGTGCTATTGCATCAGGAATGTTGCTCTATGGCATGTCGATGTTTTATGGCGCGACGGGCACCTTGGATATTGGCGAACTTGCCAAAGCGATTAGCACAAAAGACAGCAACGACATTGTTCTTATCTTTGGTTTAGTGTTTGTGCTTGTTGGACTTGCATTTAAGCTAGGAGCAGTGCCTTTCCATATGTGGGTGCCTGATGTTTATCATGGCGCGCCGACTTCAGTAACCATGTTTATTAGCAGCGCGCCAAAAATAGCTGGCTTCGCTCTGTTTATGAGATTACTTGTAGAAGGGATGGCTGATCTGCATGCGGGCTGGCAGGACATGTTGGTAATTTTATCAATCTTGTCATTAGCCGTGGGTAACATTATTGCCTTAGCGCAAACTAATCTTAAACGCATGTTGGCTTACTCAACAATTTCTCATGTTGGTTTTATTTTACTTGGCATTTTGGCGGGCACGACGGCAGGTTATTCAGCGTCAATGTTCTATATCATTACTTATGCAGCAACTGCGATGGCAGGTTTCGCGCTGATTATAATATTGAGCAAGCGAGGGTTTGAGTCTGATGAACTCAGTCATTTAAAAGGCCTAAGTAAACGTAGCCCGTGGATTGCCTTTATGATGCTATTGCTAATGTTTTCCATGACAGGTGTCCCGCCAACGGTTGGTTTTTATGCCAAATTGTTAGTACTACAATCAATCGTTAATATTGATATGGTTTGGTTAGCAGCGGTTGCCGTCGGCTTCTCGGTGATTGGTGCCTTTTACTACCTGCGCGTTATCAAGTTGATGTACTTTGATGAATCTGACAATTTAGATCCTATTGAAATGTCAGCTGAAATGAACATTGTGTTCAGTGCTAACTCATTGGCCGTACTGTTCGTTGGGTTATTCCCGGGTGCATTAATCAGTATTTGCATCGCCGCACTCGCTTAGTCCTACGTTCTCTGTATTTGCTGGTATACTGCATTCATGCTTATTACAATTCTTCTTATCGTTAGTATCATTGCTGCCAATCTTCCTTGGTTAACTGAGCGCAGTCTTTTGGTTTTCCCCCCAAACCCTTCAGGCAAACCAGTCTGGATGCGCTTGATTGAATGGCTTATTCTTTATGTTCTTATTGGTGGGGTGGCAATTGGACTTGAAATCAAGGCGACAGGTGGCAGCCATAGCCAGGGTTGGGAATTTTATTGGGTCAGTTTGTTCTTATTCATGATATTTGCATTGCCTGGCTTTATTTACCGACATGATCTCAAACGCTTATTGGATCGCACAAAGTCTTAATTGAACCTTTACGTAGTTAGGGCATCGAACCTTTATAAATATATAAAGTTTTGATTTTTATGCGCATGGAGCCATAACATGTCCTTGAAAAAGCACTCTTTTATTCTCGTTATATTCCTGTTCGGATTACTTGAAAGTTTTACATTACATGCAGCAGAATGCCAAGCAGAAAGTGGCAAAAACCGCGTCGCGTTAATTGAGCTTTATACTTCAGAAGGCTGTAGCAGTTGCCCACCAGCTGATAAATGGTTAACAGAACTCCCAAATAAAGGTTTCGGTTCAGCTAAGGTTTTACCATTATCATTTCATGTTGATTACTGGGACTATATTGGTTGGCGTGATCCGTATGCAGCAGCAGAATACACGCAACGACAACGACAAGTTGCTCAACGTAATCGGCTACGCTCAATTTATACACCACAAATTGTTTTTAATGGGCGTGACTACCGTGGTTGGC
>Ga0316207_10001776_pt1 | contig 24741 bp, 30 predicted proteins | sample 6weekpyrite_MG_FD_204943 | JGI IMG/M metagenome (GOLD analysis project Ga0316207, IMG submission 204943) | Microbial mat bacterial communities from mineral coupon in-situ incubated in ocean water Damariscotta River, Maine, United States -... | ecosystem: Environmental > Aquatic > Marine >... | reverse complement strand
TTAAAAAAATATTTTCCTTAACCGTCTCTTTTTTTGACTCTTTTTTGTTTTCAAAACTTGTTGGGATTTGAGTCAGGATGGTTTTCTTTTCTTGTTGTTTCTCAATAGAAGGCTCCTTGAACACAAAAAGATCCATGTCGCATTCCAATAAGGTTTTCTTGTCTGCTTTATGAATTTTAACCAATCCAAAGCCGTGTTTGTTGATGGCACTTTCGTTTTGCGGTTCTAAAACATCAAACATTTCCTCGATGAGTGGCGCGCCTGGAATACTGATTTTTTTATAGTCAACTTTGTTTTCTTTGCCTTCGCTATATTCATCTGAAAGCAACGTGTTGAGCTGCATGGCTGATGGTTTGTGCTGATTTTGTTTTGATGGTTTATTCATAATTAAAAATATTCCTATAAGCGCAGTTTGATTGCCATAAGCGGACTTTAGCCGAGCTTTGGAATGCCTGATGTGACAGGACTCGCATAAGCTGTTGTTATCGGGGAGGATTAAATCAATTTTGTGATGGAGTTTTTAAAATTGGCGGCTAAAATATAATTGAACACCGTTGTTGTAGCCGTTTGACCATTCAACTTTAATTACTTCGGTGGGACGAAGTATAAAGTGGAATCCGTAGCGAAGCCCTTGTTTTTTACTTTCACTAAAAGTATCGGTTTGATAAATATTGCCTGTATCGCGCTTTTCTCCATCTAAACGTTGATAGTCAGCAGCAAGGGATAGTTTAAGATTTTGTGCGGCATTGAAGTGTATCTCGCCACTCGCTGAAGTTTCATGCCAGATAAAGTTTGTTTCTTGAGTGTCGTCGTTACCTTTGCTCCTGTTGTAACGATAATTTATATTGAAATTTATGGCGTAAATTTTATTTCGTACAGGCACAAACCGAAATAATAATCCGGCATATTCTCCGGAAGTACTTTTTGCAGAATTTTGTGGATTAGTTGCTTGTAGCATTTCGAGATAACCCACTTCAAGTCCTGCCTGAAAATGTGGCCCGAAGGGTTCATACCAGTTTACTCCAAGGCGATTCAGCGTTGTTTGATATTGAGTTGAGTTAAATTTAAATTGAGTTTTATGACGGCTTAGTGCTAAAGAATATTCAATTAAGTTTTTGATAGCAGGGGAAGGTTGGGCAGCATAGAGAGAAAAGGAGTAAGCAGGTAATAAAAAAATTACGATAATGAAAAAGCTGTGGTGTAGTTTAATCAGCTGTTTGTCCTAACCGGTTACGTTTAGATATTACGTCCTGATGTACCGAAAAAGTGCCTTTTTTTCGGTCTGCAAAAAAGTGTTTTAGGGTGTTATCAATTGTTTTAAATGCCAGCTGTTGCCAGGGAATATCTTCCTCGTTAAAAAGCTGAACATCCAGACTTTCAATTCCCGCAGAGAAATCTAAATCTAAAAGTTTGGCGCGGTATAAAACATAGATTTGATTTATGTGAGGTAAGCTAATTATAGAGTAGATGTTTTCGATTTCAAGATTGGCATTAGCTTCTTCACGCGACTCCCGTAATGCGGCTTGTTCGAGGGTTTCCTGGTTCTCCATGAAGCCTGCGGGTAAAGTCCAGAGCCCATAGCTGGGTTCAATCGCGCGTTTACACAATAATACCTGTTCTTTCCAGACAGGAAGACAGCCGACAACGAGTTTTGGATTTTGGTAATGGACAGTGTCGCAGTGTTCGCAAATGAAGCGGGGAAGGTTGTCGCCCTGAGGAATGCGATGGACGACAGTTTTGCCACATTCACTGCAGAACTTCATTTGCTTAGCCAAATATCCCAGGCGCCGTGATCCGAAACATCTACGCCATCTTTTGTTGCATTGGACTGCAAAAATGTTTGCAGGTCGTGCATTAAATCGCTGTCCATTAAACCGGGCTGTTCGAGGATCTGAGAATGTAAAATGGAATAAATAAGTTTTAGTTCAGACAATGCGTAAGTATCAAGGCTTTTCATGTATTGACTACTTTTTGCCGCCTTGTGGAGAAAATCCATCCGGTAACTTGCCCTGATCACCTTCATCAAAAAGGAAGCCGAGCATGTGTTGTTCGATAATTCCGATACTGGCCGGATCAGCCGTATTGAGGCTATTTTCATTAATAATTGAGGTCAGGCGTTCTAACCATTGTTTCCAACCTTCGTCAGAAACCTCATTAAAAATGCGCTCGCCCAGCTCCCCGGGGTAAGTCAGTGTTTCTAAACCCGGTGCTTCTTTTTTCAATACTTTACAAAAAACCATGCGTGACATAATGATATTTCCTTTATATCTAACACTAAATATAGCGAGAGTCAGAACCTGTGTTAGAATGTATACAATAAGACTCGGTTATTACGCTATTATCCGGTTTTACGCAGATTGATTCAAGCCTTACAGGGCAGGAGAATAAATATGAGTGCAGTTCCCAGTTTTAATACAACACTATTGCCACATGAAGTGAGCTTATCAGCAAGCGCGGCTGAACAGATGGCACAAATTGTTGCCGCTGCAGAAGATAACGTTGAAGGTATCCGCGTCTTTGTATCTGGCGGCGGTTGCAGTGGTATGACGTATGGCATGACTTACGCGGAAGCGACTTTACCAACAGATAAAGTTCATCAAGGCGAAGGCTTTAAAATGCTGGTTGATGCAGTTGCTTTAGGTTATTTACAAGGCTGTGACATTGACTATGTTGAGCAAGGTTTAAATGCATCCTTTGTTTTCAACAATGTCTTCCAAAGCGTTGGTGGTTCAGGTGCATGTGGTGGTTGCGGCAGCGGCGGCGGCGGTGGTTGCGCTTAAGCACTAACTCTGATTTAAGGTTAGATTATGTTACCCCGATCTTCCGCGGCAAATTCAGTGCTGCGAGATCGGGTTTTAGTTATTGCACCACATGGCAGCTATCGAACGGCAGCTTTTATTCAGGCCGCAAACAAACTTAATATTGATGTTTTAATTGCATCACAAGGTGAGCATTCGATTGTTTCAGATTATGTGCAAGGTTTGCATATTGACTTTAAAGATGAAGCATCATGTTTAGAAACGATTTTAGCTGAAGCAGCTCAGCGTGCTTTTAGTGGCGTCATAGGAACGGACGACACCACGACTGAACTGGCAGCAAAAGTTGCTGAAAAGCTCTCGTTACCGCATAACGATCCTCAGGCTGTTAAGATTGCACAACGAAAAGATCTTGCCCGATTAAGTTTAGAAAAATCAAACGGTAAAATTCCACCGTTTGATTTGTTAACGACTACAAAGCCTTTATCTGAGCAAACAGTAAAAGTGAAGTTTCCTGCTGTCATAAAACCGGTTGCTTTATCGGCGAGTCGCGGCGTGATTCGGGTGAATGACCAGCTTGAATTACAACAAGCGATTGAACGTATTAAAAGCATGTTGCTTGAAGAGCGACAAATCGATGAAAGTATTCGGGAGATATTATTACTGGAAGAATTTATTCCGGGAAAAGAAGTTGCTATAGAGGGCATGTTACATAATGGTGAGTTGGATGTGCTGGCTATTTTTGATAAACCAGATCCGTTAGACGGGCCTTTTTTTGAAGAGACCTATTACATCACTCCCACCTCTTTTTCTGAAAAAATTCAGCAAGAGATTAAGCAAACGGTTTTAAAATCATGTCAGTCTTATGGTTTAAGTGATGGGCCTGTTCACGCCGAGTGTCGCATCAATGAAAAAGGCGTTTGGATTTTAGAAGTTGCAGCACGTACCATCGGTGGCATGTGTGGTCGTTTACTCAGTTTGGGAACAGGACATTCATTAGAGGAGCTTGTTTTATTGCATGCAATGGGACAGCGAGTTGAAATGAAGTCGCTTGAGAGCGCAGCCGGTGTACTCATGATCCCTATTCCAGGTGCCGGAATATTAAAACGCGTTGAAGGTTTACTGGAAGCGCAACGCGTCCCCTTTGTTAGCGAGTTAAGTATTGAAGTGCGGGAAGGCTATGAACTTGTTCCGCTACCTGAAGGAAACAGTTATTTAGGTTTTATCTTTGCAGAGGCCCCTACAGTGGAAGAAGCTGAACAGGCATTACGTGATGCACATGATTGTTTGAATATTGTCATTGCACCCTTATGGAAAATTGGCGGTACACTTACCGCTACTCATTAAAACGGTAAATAACATGAAAGAAATTAAAGTCGCGCCAGATAAATATCAGCTTCAGGAAACGCGTCTACAGGAAAAACTGGCCGATGGCACAACACGTTGTCACCTGTGTTTATGGCGTTGCAAGTTAAAACACGGTCAACGTGGTTTTTGTCAGGCGCATGTCAATCGTCACGGCACGCTATATAACTTATCGTACGGTATTATTTCTGCGATAGATGTTGGTGCGATAGAAGACAAACCTGTTATACATTTTCAACCCGGTACTAAAGTGATGTCGGTGGGGAGCTATGGTTGTAGTTTCCGTTGTGATGGCTGCCATAATTTAGATATTTCCTGGGGCGTGAGCGCATTAGATGATTTAGCTAAAGGTGAGTCAATTTCAGCTTATGCAACACCGCAAGATTTAATTGATGCAGCTAAACGTCTGGGTGCACAGGGTATTGCTTTCACTTATTCTGAACCTGCGGTTTGGTTGGAGTATGTTATTGATGTTTCTGATTTGGCAAAACAACAAGGATTATATACCGTTTATGTTTCAAACAGTTTTGTAACGGATGAAGCGCTGGAGTTAATGGCGCCGTATGTCGATGTTTTATGTTCCGATATTAAAAGCATGGATGATGCGTTTTATTATGATATTTGTAAACTGGCAACGGTTGATAATGTGTTAGCATCTGTTGAGAAAGCACATAAGCTGGGCATGCACGTTGAAACACGTACTAATATTATTCCGGGCAAGAATGATGAGCCTGAAATATATCGAAAGATAGCAACATGGATTAAAAATCATTTAGGAGAGGAGAGCCCCTGGCACATTACACGATTTTTCCCTGCTTATAAGTTAAGTCATATTCCAATGACTCCATCTGAATCTTTATGGCAAGCGCATGATATTGCAAAAGAAGTGGGCCTGAAAAATGTTTATGTTTACGATGATAAAGGTTGTGATTGCGCAGAAACAAATTTGCCGGTGAGTAAATATTTAACCGGGACAGAAGAAGAAATTCACGAGATTAAAAAATGTGCGGCATCGTGTTGTGGCGATGAAGGTATCGTCGTTAAAAAGTTCGAACACGAATCGTGAGAAGCCAAATAGCTTTGTTTACCCCCTATTATATTTTATATGTGGGGCACGATGATAAATTAACTCAAAATGCTCATGTATTTGAACATGGATGTTCTTATGCAGTGAAGCACAAGGAAGTGCGAGAACGGCCTACCGTACACTCCGCTTTTTCATTAATCCATGCCTTGCTCTTTAACTTCTCACTATCCGTGTGGTAACTTTAAGAAAAGTTAAAATTAATTATGACCGTCAACATTTTTTCATTATTAAAAAAACTCCCTTTTATTCCTGAGAAAAAATTTCTTGAATGGTATCCCCCCTTTTTCTTCATGCGGGTTAAGGTGCTGGAGATATCAAATCAAGGACGCTTTGTTCGCTTAAAATTACCTTTAACCATACTCTCTAAAAATATGGGAGATAGCATGTTTGGTGGCTATCAGGCGGCGGTGGCGGATCCGATCGCGGCGATAGCCTGTGCTAAAATTTTCCCCGGTCATGAAGTGTGGACACGCTCTCAACATATTGACTTTCAACATGAAGGCAGTTCAGATTTAGAGCTGCGTTTTGAACTGAGTGAAAAAATGGAACATCAAATAAGAGATGATTTAGCGCAAAAAGGTCGCAGCACACCAACATTTGAATACGGTTTTTATCGCAAAGATGGTGTACGCTGTAGCAAGATTATTAATGTTGTGGCGATACGGCCGAAAGGGTACCAACTGCGCCGCGAAGTAGATAAAAAAGCAAAAAAAGGAATAGCCAGTGAGTAATTCGATTCATCCTACTGCTTTAATTTCTGAGCAAGCCACGCTTGGTATCGGTAATCAAATCGGAGCCTTTGTTGTTATTGAGGACGACGTGGTGTTGGGAAATGGTAATACCTTGTTGAGTGGTGCCATTTTAAAGTCTGGCACACGGCTGGGTAATGAAAATAAGGTTCACGAGCATGCAGTTATTGGCGGTTTGCCACAAGATTTAGGTTTTGAGGCAGAAACCTCTTCTTTTGTTGAAATCGGTAATAAAAATACATTGCGCGAATTTGTTACTATTCACCGTGCCAGTCAGGAAAACCAGGCAACTAAGTTGGGGCATGAAAACTATTTGATGGCCCAAGTACATATCGGACATGATTGTGAACTCGCAAATAATGTCATTATTGCACCCAGCACAGGCTTGGGTGGTTTTGTTACGGTTGAGGATAAAGCTTTTATTTCCGGTGGTGTGATGGTGCACCAGTTTGTGCATATAGGCAGTTTTGCCATGTTGGGTGGCAATGCAAAAATCACGCAGGATGTTCTCCCTTATATGGTTTGTGATGGTAATCCGGCGCATGTCAGCGGATTGAATAAGGTGGGATTACGTCGTTCGGGTTTTAATATGGACGATATTCGGGCTTTAAAAAAGGCGTACCAGCTGATATTTAATAGTGAATCAAGACTTGAAGAGCGCTTAAGCTCACTTGCACAACAGAGTAATGTCTTTGCACAACACATCCTTTCTTTTATTCAGTCTTCAAAACGGGGTTTTCACCGGGATAAGGCTTGAACGCGTAATTTCAACTTTGTTTTATGCCGCCGAAAAGGTAAAATACCCGTTTTATTGCTGCCGGAATAATATTTCACAGTATAAATGCAATTTTTTGCTAATTTTATTGCTAGCCGTAACGGCTCAGAACGTTAATATTTTGAGATAAACTATGTCAGAGAAGCAAACCAGTTATACCCGCGAAGAGATTTTAGAGTGTGGGCGCGGTAATTTATTTGGTGAAGGTAATGCACAGTTGCCATTACCCCCGATGTTAATGATGGATAGAATCACCAGCGTTACTGAGGATGGTGGCGAATACGGTAAGGGCAGTATTGTTGCTGAACTCGATATTAATCCTGACCTGTGGTTTTTTGAGTGTCATTTTGAAGGTGATCCTGTCATGCCGGGTTGTTTAGGCCTGGATGCTATGTGGCAGTTAGTGGGTTTTTATCTGGGCTGGATGGGTGGTCCCGGTAAAGGTCGTGCCCTCGGTTCGGGTGAAGTTAAATTTTCCGGACAAGTGTTGCCAACAAATAAAAAGGTGACCTACCATATTGATCTTAAGCGCGTCATTATGCGCAAGTTGTTTATGGGAATTGCAGATGCACGCATGGAAGTGGATGGTCGCGTAATCTATGAAGCAAAAGATTTACGTGTAGGTTTATTTACATCGACTGAAGGATTTTAAAACATGGCCGAACGGCGTGTAGTAGTTACCGGTTTAGGTATTGTATCTAGTATTGGTAATAACAAAGAAGAAGTTGAAGCATCTCTGAGAGAAGGGCGCTCGGGTATTGTTGCCAGTGAAGAATACAAAGAAATGGGCTTTCGCTCCTGTGTTTATGGTGCGCTCAATATTGATCTTAAAGAATTGATTGACCGTAAAGTAAAACGCTTTATGGGTGATGGTGCAGCGTATAATTATATTGCAATGCAACAAGCGATTGAAGATGCGGGGCTGAGTGAAGAGCAGGTTTCAAATGTTCGTACCGGTTTGATTGTTGGCTCGGGTGGTCCTTCAACTGAAAACATTGTTCTTGCTGCAGATACCATGCGTGAAAAAGGCGTAAAACGTGTCGGCCCGTATATGGTGACGCGCGGTATGTCGAGTACCAACTCTGCTTGCCTGGCAACCCCCTTTAAAATTAAAGGTGTGAACTATTCAATTACATCAGCGTGTTCTACCAGTGCGCATTGTATTGGTAACGCGATGGAACAAATTCAACTCGGTAAACAGGATATTGTTTTTGCCGGTGGCGGTGAAGAACTTCATTGGTCACTCTCTGTTTTATTTGATGGTATGGGCGCAATGTCTTCCAAGTATAACGAAACACCTGAAAAAGCATCACGTGCATTTGATGCAAACCGTGATGGTTTTGTTATCTCCGGTGGCGGTGGTGTTTTAGTAATGGAAGATTATGAGCATGCTAAAGCGCGCGGCGCTAAAATTTATGCTGAAATAGTCGGTTATGGCGCAACATCGGACGGTTATGACATGGTGGCGCCATCAGGTGAAGGTGCTCAACGCTGTATGCAACAAGCATTAGCAACTGTTCCGGAAGGTTCAGAAATTACTTACATTAATGCACATGGAACAAGTACGCCTGTCGGTGATGTTCGTGAGTTAGAAGCCATCAAAGAAGTATTTGGCGGTGATATGCCGCATATTGCCTCAACAAAATCTTTAACAGGCCATGCCTTGGGGGCTGCAGGGGTTAATGAAGCGATTTACTCATTGATTATGCAACAAGGCGGTTTTATCGCTGCTTCTGCAAACATAGAAGAGCTTGATCCGGCTGCAGAAGGTTATCCTATTGTGCGTGAAGCTATTGATAAAACTGAGTTTGATTGCGTTATGTCAAACAGTTTTGGTTTTGGCGGAACAAATGCGAGTTTAATCTTTAAGAAAATATAATAAAACGTCTTAAATATAACGTTTTAAGGTGTGCCCGGCACATATGAATAATGCCTGGCATTTTTTATGGCTGATTATTTTATTTCTTTTCGCGTTTTACTTTTTTTGCATAAGTATATGCAGACGGTTCTATCTCCATAATGTCAATAATACGCATTTCATCTAAATCAAAAATAGCGGTGACCCATTTTTCTCTTGAGTGTAATGCCAAATAACTGATGTTGCTTTTAGTTGGATGAGCGAGAACACTTTTTTGAAATATTTTTTTAAGTTCAGGCTTATCTTCAACATATTTTTCAATGTCCATTGAACTTTGTTTTAATACGGGTGCCTGTTCTTTACCAAATTTGGAATAATATTCGGTATATAAGTAGAGTGGTTTTTTTTCTGCCAGTGCTTTTGATAAAACATTGGATATCTCTTTTTCTGGTATATCAATATAAATAAGAATCGGCCAGTCATCACCGAACTGTTTAAGTTTGTCTGCCGACATGCCATGTTCAGCAAGTTGGTAGCCGGTGACAGGGGTAAAAAAATCAAGTGTATAAATGACTGCAGCAGGTCGTTCATTATAGCTGGTCCAGACACCCCAGCTTAAAGCTATAAACTGAACTAAGGCGATAACGCTTAAATCAAATTTTAAACCAGGTTTACCGGCTTTAAATACAATCAGGGTTAATAACGGACCAAGAATAAGATCAACACCCACGATAATACGAATGACGCGCCAGCCGCCATCGGTTGCAAATAATGGCTGGGGATACCATTGCACTAAAATAAAGTACAGTAAGATAAAAAATATGACGAGGCTGATCGCTAAATGAATCGTAAAGGCTTTAAATCGTGACATTGTTTACTCCGTATTATTAGCGTTTTTTTACTTTATGTGTCCGTAATATAACTGTCAATAAAGCAGGGATAAATTTATGATAAAGAAAAAATATACTCGCTGGATTATTGAGATTGTTCTCATTTTAATCGTGATAACCGCTGTGAAGTTATGGGTACAGCGTGGTGTTGTGACTGGAGAGGCGCCTAATATCAGGGCGCAATTACTTAGTGGGCAGCCATTTGATCTTTATCAATCAAAACAAAGGCCTGTCCTTGTCTATTTTTGGGCGACGTGGTGCCCTGTGTGTAAGTTACAGCAGTCAAATATTGAAAATATATCTAAAGATCATGCACTGATTTCTATTGCCATGCAGTCGGGTCATAATGAAGAAGTAAAAGAGTTTATGCGTGAAGCAGGTTTATCGTTTAAGGTTATTAATGATGAGTATGGAGCATTAAGTAAAAAATATAATATACGGGGTGTTCCTGTTTCTTTTATTATTAACAAAGAAAATAAAATTGAGTTTGTAGAAGTGGGATATAGTACCGAACTTGGCTTGCGTTTGCGCTTGTGGTGGGCGGGGTTATAGCCTGAGCGGTTTCTTTTGTATTAATAGGATAAGTCATGTATTTAAAAATAATGGGCAGTATTTTTATTTTATGTTTGTCTGCACCAATTTTTGCGGATGATATAGAAGAACGTTATCGGCAGGCAGGTCATCCCGCAACGACAGCCACAAGGTTAAATGAGCTCTCATCTGACCCGGATCCTTCGGTACGTGAGCGAATTGCCAGTAACCGAAGAACCCCGGCGGCCATTTTATTGCGGCTGGCAAAGGATCCGAATACATCGGTAAAAATTTCTCTGGCGACCAACCTTTCTGCGCCAGACGGGATTTATCCCCTTTTAGCGCGAGATGCGGCACTTGCTGTTCGTAGTGTTGTGGCACGTTTTGAATATGTGCCGGTGATAGCCCTGAATATTCTTGCAAAGGACGGAGATGTAGATATTCGGTTGGAAGTCGCGCGAAATCTCAACACCACACGCTTAATTTTATCTCAGTTGATGGCAGATGATAATGACAGAGTAAAAGCAGTAGCAACTCAGGCGTTGCAACGTTTGTCAGAAGAAGAGGCAGAGGGGAACTAAGATTTGATAAGCCTGATTTCGGTAGGGGTTTTGTGTGGCTATTTATCTTATTTCAGTGTTTGATTTCATTATTTGCTAAAGTTTTTTGAATTTTGGTCGTGAACAATACTTATGGATATGGAAAATTTAGGTGTTAGTCCTTCCGCTGGATTAAGTGCAAAAGAACTAGTGGAAGGTTCAGTGCGGTTAGTGTCATTACCGGAAGTGTGTGTTCGGGTAAACGAGATGCTTGATGAGCCCAATGTTACGGTTGCGGGGTTAGGCAATGTCATTATTCAGGATACCAGTTTAACCGCAAGACTGTTGAAAATAGTCAATAGCTCTTATTACGGTTTTGAGGCAAAAATTGAGACGGTATCGAGAGCCGTTACCGTAGTGGGCTTACGTGAATTACGCGGCCTGATTATCGCTGCTTCTGCGGTAGAAATGTTCTCGAATATCCCTGAAGAAGTTTTTAATAAAGTGCGATTTTGGCGGCACAGTTTATATTGCGGCGTTATTGCGCGTTTGTTAGCAGAGCAATGCCATGTTTTGCACAGTGAGCGCTTATTTGTTGCCGGGCTTTTGCATGATATTGGTAAACTCATTGTTGCCCAACGCTTCCAGGAAGAAACAAAACTCATTGCCTTAGAAACCAAGCTGGGCGAACGCTCTGAGCTTGAAATTGAAAGAGATATTATTGGTTTTACTCATGCCGAGGTGGGAGGCGAGCTAATGAAGTCATGGAATATGCCCGAAACATTAGTCGAAGCGGTTTCTTTTCACCACTCACCCGTTGAAGCAGACAAGGGGGTGATGGAAACCTCCTTAATTCATATTGCAAATATTCTAACTGTGGAGGCAGAGCTGGGTTTAGATATGCTAAACCATGATGCGCTGGAAAAGATTGCGCCGAGTGCATGGGAGGTGACTGGACTTGATGAAAGTGTCAAAGAACATGTCTTTCGTGAAGCAGGCCCTTTGTTTGTTGAGGCATTAGAAACTATTTTACCGCGTTCCCATCCTCCTTATTGATCTCCCGTTTCCAGTTTTACCTATTCATGATTTAATACTTGAGTGTTTATTTTTCTCAGGCCATGATCATGCAATCGATACACCGGCTCATTGATATTATGCGCGCTCTACGCGCTCCCGACTCAGGCTGTCCCTGGGATCTTCAACAAGACTTTCAGTCACTCATTCCTTACACCATAGAAGAAGCGTATGAAGTGGCGGATGCTATTGAAAGACATAATATTGCTGATCTTCAAGCTGAATTAGGTGACCTGTTATTTCAAATTATTTTCTATAGCCAGTTAGCGGAAGAACAGAATAGTTTTAATTTTGATGATGTCGTTCAAGCAATAAGTGACAAGTTAACGCGACGTCACCCTCATGTATTTGCGGGCACTACAGTGACAGATGCAGAGCATCAAACAATAGAATGGGAAAGAATAAAGCAGCAAGAGCGGGCAGAAAAGGCAGGTAAGGACGGGATAAGTATAAGTATTCTTGATGATGTTAGTCGAACATTACCGTCGTTAATGCGAGCAGAAAAATTACAAAAACGCGCTGCAAAAGAAGGCTTTGATTGGCCTGGTATTAGCGATGTGATGCTCAAGGTTCGGGAAGAGATTAATGAAGTCCAGCAAGAACTGGATGCAGATGAAGAGGATAAGCTCAAAATCGAAGATGAAATCGGGGATCTCTTTTTTAGTTGTATTAACTTATCTCGCCACGCTGGCCTGAATGCGGAGCAGTGTGTGCGAAAAGCCAACTTAAAATTTGAATACCGCTTTCGCGCACTGGAAAAATTGGCAAGCAGTGAAGGGTTATCCATAAACACCATGCCTTTAGTTGAATTAGAAGACCTATGGCAAAAAGTCAAACAGGATGAATCATGCAGTGAAATAGAATCAGACTAAAAACGCATGATATCTGATCAGATCTGGTGCGGTTTCACTTATTGGTGCAAAAAGGCGTAAATTCATCGATTGAAATTCTTTTATTCTCACCAACATGGTGCGAAAATGACATCATAATAATGAAAAATGCTTATTTTGATTTTAGGGGAGTTCAATGGAAAATATTAAAACCGCAACAGATGTCTTATTTATTTTACTTGGTGCGATTATGGTTTTGGCGATGCATGCTGGCTTTGCTTTTTTAGAAGTTGGCACGGTAAGAAAGAAAAATCAGGTTAATGCACTGGTTAAAATCATCGTTGATTTTTCGGTTTCAACCATCGCTTATTTTTTCATTGGTTATGGCATTGCTTACGGCATTGGCTTTTTTGATAGCGCCGAAGCATTAAGCCAGAAAAATGGCTATGAACTGGTTAAGTTCTTCTTTTTATTGACTTTTGCAGCGGCTATTCCAGCCATTATTTCTGGCGGCATAGCTGAGCGTGCGCGCTTTTATCCCCAGCTTGTTGCTACGTTTATTATTGTTGCACTCATTTATCCCTTTTTTGAAGGCATGACATGGAACGGAAATTACGGTATGCAAGCATGGATTGCAGCTACTTTTGGCGCTGAGTTCCATGATTTTGCCGGTTCAATTGTGGTCCATGCCATGGGTGGCTGGTTGGCTCTCGGTGCGGTGATATTACTAGGCCACCGCTATGGCCGTTACGGAAAAAATGGTGAGGTTTATGCGCATCCTCCTTCAAGCATTCCTTTTCTTTCATTGGGTGCATGGATCCTAACCGTCGGTTGGTTTGGTTTCAATGTGATGTCCGCGCAAACAATTGATGCGATTGCTGGTTTAGTTGCGGTGAACTCCTTAATGGCGATGGTCGGTGGTATTTTAGTCGCCACTCTTGTTGGTCGAAATGATCCGGGCTTTGTTCATAATGGCCCATTGGCCGGACTGGTTGCAGTTTGTGCTGGCTCTGATTTAATGCATCCGTTGGGCGCGTTAGCAACAGGCGGCATTGCAGGTGGTTTGTTTGTATGGACGTTTACTATGGCACAGAACAAATGGAAAATTGATGATGTTCTGGGGGTTTGGCCATTACACGGACTATGTGGTGCATGGGGCGGCATTGCTGCGGGTATTTTTGGTAGCACGGCTTTGGGTGGTTTAGGTGGTGTGACTTTTATGGCGCAAGTTGCCGGTACCGTTATTGGCGTTGTGATTGCCTTAGTTGGCGGGTTAATTGTTTACGGCGTGATGAAAAGTTTAATTGGAATACGTTTGAGCCAGGAAGAAGAGTACCAGGGAGCGGATTTGAGTATTCATAAAATTGCTGCAGAAGCGGACGACTAAATAAAGGTAACATGATAATTTATTTGTCTGCTCTGAATTACTGCATCTAAGATAAAAGAGGCGCTTCGATAGCACATTGAGGCGCCTTTTTTATTGCTCGTTAATATTTATCTTGTCCGTGTTTATCGGTAATGTGAAGTAAAAACAGGTTCCCTGATTTTCTAAACTATCAAAGTCTATTACCCCATCATGGTGTTCTATAATTGTTTTAGAAATGGCGAGACCTAAGCCAGTGCCACTGGCTTCTTTTGTATTACTTATATCCGCTTGACTAAAGGCATGAAACACTCTGCTTTTGAACGCTTCCGGAATCCCTCTGCCATGATCTTTAATTGAAACACGAATATTCTTTTTTTCTATAATTGTTTCTATTTCTATATTGCTATTTTCCGGCTCAAATTTTGCTGCATTAGATATTAAATTATTGAGGACCTGGAATATACGATCTTTGTCGGCATACACCAGGGGTAAATTATCTTCTTTGTTAAAGCTCAAGCCTACGTTATATTTTTTTGATAATCCCTCATTTTGTAAAATACACTCGTTCACTAAATTATTAATATTTATTTGGCTGAATTTAAACTCCATCTTTCCGGATTCTATTTTTTCAATATCGAGAATATCACTTATTAGCAGTAATAAACGTTCTGCATTGTTAAAGGCGATGTCCATCATTTTTTTTTCCGTTTCAGATGAAAGGTCTTCAACCCCGGATTGCAATAGACCGATCGAACCCATAATAGAAGTTAAAGGTGTTCTTAGTTCGTGACTAACAGAAGAAACAAAACCCGATTTTAACCTGGAAAGTTCTTCTGCTTCATGCGCCATTTTTCGCAGTTGGTTTTCTCTATAGACCGCTGTGCTCGAGTCCGTTATTTGCACGAAACAATAACGCTCATTGTTTTCAAGTCTTACGGGTTTTACATAGGTAAGTTGGCGTAGCGGTTTTTTTTTATCGCTGTCACTATACAGCGGAAAAGGGGTTTTGTTAAAAGCATGTGAAATAAAAGAAGCGTTCCCTTTGGATATACTTAACCCGATAGCTTTATGTATGCGGGAGTTTTTTAACTCAGGAAAAACTGAAAAGAGATTTTTTTGTAATACGTCTTCTTTTTTGAGTAATGATTTTTTTTCAAACCATTTGTTCCAGAATACCAGGTTATTATCTTTATCAAGAATAATAATTCCTGTTGCATTGGTATCAATAACCTGAGCCAATAGCTCAGAATCGGGCATTGTGTTTATATCTTGAGATGACATTAGCAGGATAATTTATGAATGTAATTATCGATGTGAGTTGAAAGTACAGAGATCGATTCAAGGTCGAGTAGGTATATGACATAGCCTTTGATATTTTCTTTTTCTATTGAAAAATCAACCTGAAGGTGCAGTACGGTTTGTTGTTCTTGAGGTGTTGGATTTATATTGCCAATAACATCCTCACAACTACCGCTATTAAAAACAGGTAAGTCGCTCGTTATTTCATCTGCAAAAATATCCGCTAAACTGCTGAGGCCTGCATTAATAATAATGTTACCCACTTCGGTGAGTGCTTCTTCTTCAAACTCGGTTAAGTTTTCAAGTGGTACGCTGTCTTGTAGTAATAACCTGATTAACTCTAAACTTCTATCTGTCGGGAAGGTAAGCATGGCTTGACCAAGTATCATACCTTCAAAATTTTGTGAGACAGCACTGATGTGGCCTCCGGAATCTTCTTGTAGAATTTTTGTGAGTGCGTTTTTATCGATAAATAAAACTTTCGGTATTGACAGTTTTACCTCTTCGCTCACCATTTCACTTAAGGCGGAAGCCGCATTACCCATACCGAGATTAAATAACTCGGTGAGCATGTCCTGTTGTAATTCTTTGAGTGGAAGCATCTTAGTGACCTTGCTTGGAGAGTATTGATAAAATACGTTCTTCAGTGACGGGCTTCTTTGCAAAGTGAATCCCCATATCTTGTGCTTTATTTCGCGTTGCCGCCTGAATATTCGCCGTCAATAAAGTGATATAACTGCTTGGATGATCTTTTTGTAACGCCTTGCACAGTGATAATCCATCCATTCCGGGCATGTTATAGTCACAAATAATGTGTGTCAGCTCATCTGTGATGTCCAGTGCAAGCGTATCATCTGCATTACCCGCTTCAAAAATGGTTACTTCGGGATAATTTTGTTTTGCGATGCTCTTCACCATCATTCTTGAAACACGGCTATCATCAACAATTAGTACTGTTCTTTTTTCGCTCATCCGTATGTTCCAGTTCGCTTGCTTTTTGCGTTTATTTGTAAACATTTTAGAAACTGCAGTATTCACAGTATATCGTCCAATTTCGTAAATGTATGAGTGTTTTTTTACTTATGAAAATAATATGGCGTAAAGCACTATTTATTTTGCTGATATTTTCATGAATCTCTCTTAGTGGCTGGATAAAATAGGGGCAAAATGATACCTTTCTCCGTCCTGAATAATGTGGTCAAAAAATGCGCAAATTACATATTAGAACCTTCGGCTGCCAAATGAATGAGTACGATACTCAAAAAATGGCCGAAGTCTTAAAAGCCTCTCATGGCCTGGAATTAACGGACAGTGATACCGAAGCGGATGTTTTACTTTTAAATACCTGTTCGGTGCGTGAACGCGCGCAGGAAAAAGTGTTTTCTCACCTCGGGATGTGGCGAAAATTGAAAGCAAAACGCCCCGAATTGGTGATTGGTGTGGGCGGGTGTGTTGCCAGCCAGGAGGGGGATGCCATTTTGAAGCGAGCGCCCTATGTTGATTTGATTTTTGGGCCACAGACCTTACATCGCTTACCCAATATGCTCAGTGACGCGACTAAAAAACATCGATCTGTTGTAGATGTCTCTTTTCCAGAAATTGAAAAGTTCGATTTTATGCCCGAGCCGAAAAGTGATGGCGCCAGTGCCTATGTTTCAATTATGGAAGGCTGTAGCAAATATTGTACTTTTTGTGTGGTGCCTTATACGCGGGGCGAGGAATTTAGTCGGCCATTCGATGACATTATTGCTGAAATTGTCCAATTGGCAGAGCAGGGTGTGCGTGAAGTGAATTTGCTTGGTCAGAATGTGAATGCTTATCAAGGCGTGATGGACGAGGGCGGGACCGCTGATCTTGCGTTATTGATCCATTATGTTGCGGCAATTGAAGGAATAGACAGAATTCGGTATACCACTTCACACCCGATTGAAATGAATGACAATTTGATTAATGCTTATGCTGAAGTGCCCGAGTTAGTGAGTCATTTACACCTGCCTGTGCAAAGCGGTTCAGACCGAATTTTGGCACAAATGAAGCGTAAACATACCGCATTGGAATATAAGGCAACTATTCGTAAAATTCGCGCAGTACGCCCGGATATGTGTTTTTCTTCCGACTTTATTATTGGTTTCCCCGGTGAAACAGATAAAGATTTTGAAGACACCATGAACCTGATTGCCGATGTCGGCTTTGATTTGTCTTACAGCTTTATTTACAGTGCGCGGCCCGGTACACCGGCTTCAAGTTTGCCTGATGATGTGCCTGAAGAAGTGAAAAAGTCCCGTTTACAAAGCTTGCAAACACGCATTAACCAGCAAACGCTTGCGATTAGTGAAGCCATGATGGATACCGTGCAACGCGTACTCGTGACCCGCGCGGCACGAAAAGATGAAAATGAAGTCAGTGGCCGCACAGAAAACAATCGTGTGGTAAACTTCGAGGCAGATAAATCATTAATTGGTCAGTTTGCAAACGTGAAAATTACAGAAGTTCGTCCAAATTCTTTACGCGGTATTTTAGTTGATGAAGCTAAACCTATTGCCGCCTCCGTTTCAGTATAGCGCTTACTCATACTCTCATTTTGAATACCTCTGCACACTCCATAGACATCACCTTAGATCCCGCTGATAACCAGAGGCTGGCCAATCTTTGTGGCCAGCTTGATGAACACTTACGTTTGATTGAACGTCGTATGGGGGTTGAAATAAATAATCGGGGTAATAGTTTTCGAATTATTGGTCTTAAAAAGTCGGTTGATGCAACAGGAGAGATTTTACGCGAGTTGTACAGTGAAACCGATGAACATGTTTTAGATCCGGAAGTGGTGAATTTACATTTACATGATGCGGCGGCTGAAAACGTGATTCCGCTCAAAAAGCGTTCGGGTGCAGAAGTTGTTATTCAAACAAAACGTGGTCAGGTACGGGGCCGCGGTGAAAATCAACAACACTATTTACGTTCGATGTCTGAGCATGATGTGAGTTTTGGTATTGGGCCGGCAGGTACAGGTAAAACCTATCTTGCGGTCGCTTCTGCGATTGAATCGCTGGAACAAGATCAGGTTCGGCGGATTATTTTAACCCGCCCTGCGGTTGAGTCCGGTGAACGTCTTGGCTTTTTACCCGGTGACCTGGCACAGAAAATCGATCCTTATTTAAGGCCTCTATACGACGCTTTATATGAAATGATGGGCTTTGAAAAAGTCGCGCGTCTAATGGAACGAAATGTTATTGAGGTTGCGCCGCTGGCTTATATGCGTGGTCGTTCATTAAATGAGTCCTTTATTATTTTAGATGAAGCACAAAACACGACAGTTGAACAAATGAAAATGTTTTTAACGCGTATTGGTTTTGGTTCAAAAGTTGTGGTTACAGGCGATGTTACACAAATTGATTTACCTAAAGGGCAGCTTTCGGGGCTACGTCAGGTGGTTGATGTTTTAAAAGATGTTGATGGTTTAGGTTTTAGTTTTTTTAATCCTAAAGACGTTGTACGCCATCCATTAGTTAAACGTATCGTTGAAGCCTATGATGCCCATGATGAAAAGGCAAAATAGTGCTTGAACTTGATGTACAACGTGAAGTTTCCGCTTTACCCGGTGATGAAGAGTTATTTAGCTGGGTAAATGCAGCTTTAGAGTTTGAAAATTATGCTGATGCAGAATTAACAATACGTTTTGTTAGTGAAGATGAAAGCGCGGAATTAAATAAACAGTATCGCAATAAAAAGGGTTCAACCAATATTTTATCTTTTCCATTTGAAGTGCCGGCAGAATTAGATGGTGAGATAGAATTAAATTTATTAGGCGATTTAATTATTTGTTCTGATGTTGTTAAAAAAGAGGCTGAGCAACAAAACAAAAGTGAAATCGCACACTGGGCACATATGTTAGTACATGGAACATTGCATTTACTGGGTTATGATCATTTAGCGGATGCAGATGCAGCTATTATGGAAACGAAAGAAATTAAAATATTATCAAAGTTAGGATATTCCGATCCATATCGGGAAATAGAGTCATGAGCGAAGAACTGCCAGTTAATTCTGAAAAAGACAATAAGCCACAACGTTCCTGGATTGAACGCTTAGGCCAGGCTTTACAAGGCGAATTAAGAGATCGCGATCAGCTTATTGCTATGCTTAATGAAGCACATAAAAACGGTATTATAGATCATGAAGCACATAGCATGATTGATGGTGCTTTACAGGTTGCAGAAATGCAGGTGCGCGATATTATGATCCCGCGATCGCAGATGATTGTGCTGGAAATGGATTCAGCTGAAGATGAGCTTTTAGCAACGGTCGTTGTTTCGGCGCACTCACGCTTTCCTGTGGTAGGTGACAGCAAAGATGAAATTGTTGGGATTTTGCTGGCAAAAGATTTATTACCTCATTTAACAAATAGTGAAGATAAAAAACTTAATCTTCGCGATGTATTACGTCCTGCTGTTTTTATCCCGGAAAGTAAACGTTTAAATGTTTTACTAAATGAATTTCGTAGCACACGAAATCATATTGCCATTGTCGTTGATGAGTATGGTGGTGTTGCCGGTATGGTGACTATCGAAGATGTATTAGAACAAATTGTTGGCGAAATTGAAGATGAGCATGACTTTGATGACGATGCTTTCATTTTTGAACACTCTGATGATTTAGCAACGGTAAAAGCTGTTACGCCGGTAGAAGATTTTAATGAGCATTTTAATACTGTGTTTGGTGATGATGATTTTGATACTATTGGTGGTATAGTAATGAATGCTTTTGGTCATCTGCCTAAACGTGGTGAAGTTGTTGAGATTGAATCATTAGCGTTCAAAGTGCTTCGTGCAAGCAATCGTCGAATTGATTTGTTAGAAGTGGCTAAGAAGAAAAATAAATTTAAAAGAAAGGCAACGGAGTCTGCCGATGCAGAAGATCACTGATTCTGTAAAAATAAAATATTTATTACTTTTTTTAGCTGGTGCATTGTTGCCGCTTGCTTTTTCCCCTCTTAATTTTTACTGGTTTTCAATTTTAAGTCCTGCGGTACTGTTTTACTTTTTATTATCAGCTAATCCACGTCAAGCAGCCTGGTTTGGCTGGTGGTTTGGGATGGGGTTTTTCGGAGTCGGTGTGTCGTGGGTTTTTGTTGCGATATATGTCTTTGGGCTCAGTTCTATTTTTACCGCGACAATATTAACTTTAATGAGTATCGCTGTTGTTGCAAGCTTTATTGTTTTACAGGGCTACATTAGTGTTATTTTTATCAAAAAATTTAGTATTACAAATAAGGCTATCATTGTTCTTATTATCTTTCCGTTATTCTGGGTTTTATTAGAATGGTTTCGTGGTTGGTTCTTAACAGGCTTTCCATGGCTAAGTTTAGGATATAGCCAGACAGCCAGCTTTTTATCCGGTTATGCTCCCATCCTGGGCGTTTATGGTGTTTCATGGTTAACGGCATTAAGTGCTGCTTTGTTGTTGATGTTCTTTCTCTATAGCGAAAATAAAAACAGAGTTTTAGTATTTTTAAGTTTTATAATAATTTGGTTTGCCGGGGCGGGATTTGAACAAATAAACTGGACGGAACTAAAAGGCAAAGAAATTAAGGTTAGCTTAGTTCAGGGTAATGTAGAACAGGCAAATAAATGGGATCCTGATAAAGTCGAAAAAAGAAAAAAAACGTATTTGTCTCTGAGCGAAAAAAACTGGGACAGCGATCTTATTCTTTGGCCCGAAAATTCATTAACCACTTACTATCATAATTTAGAAAATAATTTTTTAGCGTCATTATCACGACAAGCTAAGAATAATAATACCGATATTATTTTAGGTTTGCCCGTCCTGGATCGTGAAAAGGAGCAATATTTTAGCAGTTTAGTTTCAGTTGGTCAGTCAACCCAGTTTTATCATAAAAGTCATCTGGTTCCTTTTGGGGAGTATGTTCCCCTGGCCTCGATCTTAAGAGGCTTAATTGCTTTTTTTGATTTACCAATGTCAGGTTTTACACCCGGGCAATATGAACAAAAATTATTTTCCGCCGCAGGCCAAAAAATAGCGCCTACGATATGCTATGAAGATGCCTTCGGCGAAGATGTGATTCGCTTTTTACCTGAAGCAAATTTGCTTTTAAATGCAAGCAACAATGCATGGTATGGTGATTCATTTGCGCCTCATCAACACGTACAAATTTCTCAAATGCGCGCCTTAGAAACGGGGCGGGATATGATGCGGGTCACTACAAATGGTGTTTCAGCGTTGATTAATTACAAGGGTGAAATTATATCCCGCTCGCCTCAGTTTAAAGCGTATGTTGTTAGCGGCATGGTGCAGCCACGCACAGGAGCAACACCCTACGTGCTGTGGGGAAACTACCCTGTACTATTAATTATTTTCTTTGGTTTAATTGGAAGTTTCGTTTATCAAAGGTATTCTGAATAATAAAACTATACAGGGAAATGTAACAGGTTCTTCATTATTTCAGGTTCGGTATTTAAATCTTTTATGCTGTAGTTGTTTAAGGTGCTTAGAAAAGATTGTTTTGCTTCGTTTAAGACGCGTTTTAATTTGCAGTTATTGATTAAAGGACAAAGAGGTTTAGTACAATCAACCACCTCCAGATTCATTTCCATCGCTTGAACAACATCACCCAGTTTTATTTCTGCAGGTTTTTTAGCTAAGCGGATACCCCCATTTTTCCCTCTAATAGTTTCTACATAGCCTTTTTGAGCTAAATGGTTTACGACTTTTGTTAAATGGTTTTTTAATATTTCAAAGTGCTCAGAAATTTCACTTATCGTGACTAGCTGTTCTGATTTATTTAATGACAAATAAATCAGAACGCGTAAAGAGAAGTCTGTGTGTCGAGTTAATTGCATATCCTGTATAGTAAATGAATTTTAACTAAATGGCATTTATTTACTTTGTATAAAAGGGTCGGCATAAATATCATTCATATTACTGCCAGCGAGAAATATTTTTTTCTTCAGTGTTTTTACCAGGTTTTCGTCGCCACATAAAAACGATTTCCAACCCGCGGGTTCTGGTACAGTCTGCAAAGCAATTTCGCTAATATCACCTTTACTAATATTTTTGAGCGTACTTTGTTCTGCATTCATCACACTGGGATGGTAAATAAAATTACTGTATTGCTGAGCAAGCCTTGTTAGTTCAGTGGTTAAATAAAGTCCGCTGGGATTTAATGCGCCATGGAATAAGTGAATTTCACCTGCGTGATCTTGTTTTAAGGCATCAAAAATAATACCGTATAGAGGAGCCAGCCCAGTGCCGGTACCGATAAGTAACAGGTTTTGTTCAGGACTACCTGCGGTGTAGAAACAGTCTCCCGCTGGGCCTTGCACTGAAAGTGTGTCGCCAACGGTTAATTCGTTATGTACCCAGCCACTAAACTGGCCATCTTGTACATGTTTTATATGGAAGCATAAATCTTTACCCTTTTCGGGTAAGCTGGCGATAGAATAACTACGGCCTAAATAATCATCTTTCCACAAAGTGACATATTGACCTGCATGATATTCAAATGCATCCGCCATTTTGATTTTTAGTTCTATAACGTCAGCAGAGAGTTTATTGATTTCACTCACACTTGCCGAAATTCTGAGTTGTTCTGTATCGATAAGTTGAACATGGATGTCTTCTTCGGGGGAACAACTACAAGCGAGGAAAAATCCTTTGGCTTTTTGTGAATCCTTGAGTCCTTTTTGTGAGTTTTCAGGTACTTTTCCTTTGGTGACCTGCATAACGCAAGACTGGCATGCACCGGCCCGACAGTTGTTAGGGATTAAATGACCTTGTTCTAACAATGTATCGAGCACGGTGTCACCAGCCGACACAGTAAAAACATCATCTTTAAATTTTAGCCGTGTCATTTTTATGATCCTATCTATTTAGTACGTCGTCACGAGCACCATTTGCGATGCCTGCAATTTCAGCAATATCAGCATCAGCAACGCCAAGTTCTTTTAGTGTTTCACCTAAGAGCTCAACAATGGCATCAACATGGCTGTCATTTAAACCATTTGCAACCAAATGTTTATGACCTTCACGCATATCTTTACCAGTGTAATTATTTGGACCACCAAAAATCATGGTTAAAAAACCTTTCTGTTTTGCGATTTGTCCATCCATATCAACATCATCAAAAAAGCCATTTACACGATCATCCGATAACACTTTGCGATAAAAAATATCCACGGCTGCGTCAACGGCGGCTTCACCACCAATGCGTTCATATAACGTTGTCATATTATTTCTCCAAAATTAGAAGGGGTTAAGTTGTAGGGAGAGTATACATAACATACATATAAAATGCATGTTTAAGCGTGAAATATTAATAACGTTCTATTTGAAATATTATTTTCAAATAAAATCAATGAATTACAGTACGTTGCAGGGTTGTTGTTTTTATTTTTTTGTTGAAAAAAGCTCTCTATTTGCCCACGCAGCAAATTCTGAGCGAGTACAACTGTCGGCGCTTTGTAAGCCCTGGCCTTCAGCAACACGATAAATTACCATGTCTTTTTTCGGGTCATCAGACCTGGCTTCATCAATAATTTGCCGGACTGACCATTCAGCGCCGTGTTTACCGTTTGTATAGTAATGACCCATGACGATTTGATCAGTAGAAAAGGAGGGGGTTATTGCATGTTCAAGGGTTAAAGCAAATAATTCTTGCAGGGTTTCAACATTTAAATCGACCACTAAGTCAATGTCGGATAAAGCTTGCTCGATGTGTTTTTTTTCAATATAGCGAGAAGGTTTTTTTGTTTCGACAGAAGGAGTATCAGTAAAACGCATCATACTTGTGGGGTAACGGCGCCACGGAAAAAAGTTATTAAAAATAAAGGCTGTTAGAAAAATAATGACAGTATTTAGTAATACCGGTGTGAGTAAATATTCAAAGCCCATTTCGTGAATTTGTGCTGTACCCACAACAGCAACTAAGGCGGTTGCACCACCGGGAGGGTGAATACAGCGCAGGACATGCATGGTACCGATGGCTAAGCCTACCGCGAGTCCAGCGGCAAGATATATATTAGGGATAAGCAGGTAACAAGATACACCGACGAAAGCTGAGCTGAGCTGACCACCAAATAATGCCCAGGGTTGTGAAAGTTTGCCGTGCGGTACGGCAAAGACCAGAACGGCGGATGCACCCATTGAGGGAACAATGAGTGCTGCACCACTGGCGCCAGTAAACTGGTAGCTAATAAAGCTTATAAGGAAAATACCGATAAACCCGCCCAGCGTCGAGGCAAGTTTTTCTGAGGTACTTACCGATCCATCTATCGCTAGGGCATTTTTAATATTTTTTCGTATATTGCTCAAGAGTGTCGCCCAACTACTTTTTGATGAGCTTATAATATACCTAAATTATGCATCTTTATTAAAAACTTTTTTAAATACGGTACTTTTACATTTAGGGCAAGGTGGAATATGGCCAGGTTTTTTAAAGTGCAGGGCTTCGTTACAGTTTTGACAGTATAAGATGCCCGCATTGGTGATTTCACCGGTATGCCAAATTCCCACTTTACGGGCACGCTGAGCCAAAGCATCCAGTTCTAAGCTGGTTTTATCTGCAAGCTTGGCAATGATTTCAGCAAATTGCATCTCCGCAAATTCG
>Ga0316207_10001775_pt1 | contig 24774 bp, 23 predicted proteins | sample 6weekpyrite_MG_FD_204943 | JGI IMG/M metagenome (GOLD analysis project Ga0316207, IMG submission 204943) | Microbial mat bacterial communities from mineral coupon in-situ incubated in ocean water Damariscotta River, Maine, United States -... | ecosystem: Environmental > Aquatic > Marine >... | reverse complement strand
GGAGCGATAAGTACGCTTATTCATAGTGGGAACACCTCCTACGGCATAGTAATTAATGTTTATGGTTAAATTACTATTTTGAGGGTTCCCACTACTTTTTTCCGGCCTTTAGAATAGCTGACTAAAAAGATCAGTTGAATTTGAATTGATAGTGCATGATATTGATTCGCTAGCGCTTTTAAAAAATCTTAGCTTCACCCTTAGGTTAAGCGGGCATTTTTTGAAAGTGCTAGCGGATCAAGAGCTTGTGCTAGCAATCGAATTTAACTGATTTTTTTAGGATAATCCAATAAATAATTGCGAACCGCTACTATCCCTTTTCTCATCATTGGTAGTTTGATGATTACAAGCAAAACGACTTATTCTATCCGCCGAAAACCATAATATGATTGAAATAAGTAAGTATGATGCAGCTGGAATTACGCCCAATAAAAACTGTTGTATTGCTTGATTCTCATTTAGAAAGCCTTGAGAACTAATAAAAAAGGGGTAAATAAAAAAGCTCAAATTTGACATGCTGCTTAAAGTAAGCGCGAACCAATAAATGGAAAGAATTTTACACCCTGAGAATATGAAAACACTTGCTTCCAACCTTTTCTCCTTTTTATATTTAATCGGATTTTTTTGAAATATATTTCGTAAAAAATCGACACAAACCAAGTTCACAGCAATATTCAAAGATGCTTTTTTAAATTACATTTACCGATTTAATTACACGAAAAGAAAGACTATTATATAGGATAACGTCAACACTAAGTTAGTCGAAGTAATAATCAACAAAGAATTTTTTAATCATTCATTACTTCATTTTGGTTAACTTCCAATCAAAAGGTTTGTTGTTAATGGCATCTTCAATTTTGTTTAAACAATTATTTGATCAAGCATCCTGCACATATACTTATTTACTCGCGGATTCACAAACCCGTCAGGCGATTCTAATTGATACGGTTTATGAGCAACATGATAGAGATTTGTCTTTGATCCGTGAGCTTGAACTAAACTTAACGGCTTGCCTCGACACCCATTGTCATGCAGATCATGTTACCGGTAGTTGGTTGCTGAAACATGCATTGGGCAGTGAAATAGTGGCTTCCGGAAATTCAGGCGTGGAGAACTTGGATAGATCGCTCAAAGAAGGCGATAAGGTTAACTTCGGCGAGCATTATTTGGAAGTGCTGGCAACGCCCGGCCACACCAATGGCTGTATCAGCTTTGTTGATGAAAACAAGAGTATGGTTTTTACTGGTGATTGCCTGTTAATACGTGCTTGCGGGCGCACGGATTTCCAACAAGGTTCTGCCTATTCACTCTACCATTCAATCACAGAGAAATTGTTCACCCTACCGGATGAGTGTATTGTGTATCCAGGCCACGATTATTCCGGCCGCACCGCTAGCAGCATCGGTGAAGAGAAAAAACTGAATCCCAGAGTGGGTGGTGCTGCAAACGAAACAGATTTTACCGGCTTTATGGAGAACATGAAATTACCCCACCCTAAGCGCATTGACATTGCGTTACCGGCTAACCTTAAATCCGGACAGCCTTCTGAAATTCCTCAACCTCCCGCCTGGGCACCGGTGGTAACCACATACGGCGGCAATCTTGAAATATCACCTCAGTGGGTTGCAGCGCACACAGACGACGTGCATATTTTGGATGTGCGTACCAAATATGAAACCAATGAAGAAAAGGCTCGCATCAAGAACGCACAAATGATTCCGATCGATGAACTACGTGATAGATTGGACGAAGTACCAAAGGATCTTCCCGTGATGACCATTTGCCGCTCTGGTAAACGCTCCGTTCTTGCATTCGAAATTTTGCGTGAAGCCGGTTGGCAACAAGTTGCCAATGTAGCAGGTGGTTTACTCCGCTGGTCTGCTGAGGGATTGCCGGTGGATTGATTCAAAAAAATCATTGCAATCTTTATTTTAGAAGTTATTTGAACCAATACATTATAAAATGTTTTACTCTTTGGACGAAAGCGTAGTCATTGCTCCAAGCTCTTCTTTCTTGGATTCAACATTGCGATTCAAATCCAATTGCGTCAATTTATTTTTAATGGCAATCAATACCGCTAAGCTCATAAACGCGCCCGGTGGTAATATGGCAAACAAAAAACCGCGATAGTCTTCAATCGCAACCACTGCTAATACCGAAGCCCATTCACCCAACATTAAATCAGCATTGCGAAATATACTACCGTAACCGATCACTTCTCTAACCATGCCTAATATAACTAACACAATAGTAAATCCCAGTCCCATCATCAATCCATCCAGGGCAGAATGACCAACAGCATTTTTAGAGGCATAAGCTTCAGCACGCCCTATTATGGCGCAATTGGTCACTATTAAAGGAACAAAGATGCCGAGAATTAAATAAAGATCATGAAAATGCGCTGCCATTAATAATTCAATAGCAGTGACAACACAAGCGATGATAATGACAAACATCGGGATTCTTATTTCCGCGCGGATCCATCGCCGCACCATCGATACAATGACATTTGTTAATATTAAAGTCGCCATTGTCGCCAAGCCCAGTCCTAATCCATTTATTGCCGTGGACGATACAGCAAGTAAAGGACATAAACCCAGTAGCGCAACTAGGGCTTGATTATTGGTCCACAAACCATTTTTAATTATACTTTTGTATTCTGATTTTTCCATATCGGCATTCGTTTAAATCATTTATTCCGTTAATATTTTGCTGCTTGAAAATATATTACCTTGGTGTCGTTCAAAATAAATTAATACTTTGTGTACGGCGGCGACAATAGCTCTGGGTGTAATTGTTGCGCCAGTAAATTGATCAAATTCACCACCATCCCGTTTCACTTTCCATCCTATCGCATTTGGATTCTGTTGTGACTTACCAGTAAAAGAGTCAATCCAATTGCTGCGCTGTATTTCAATTCCATCACCCAAACCCGGCGTTTCCTTATGTTTAACCACTCGAACACCAAGTATGTCTCCAGACATATCGATCCCCACAAGCAACAAGATGGGGCCGGAATAACCATTTGGCGCAATGACCTTTAATACTGCTGCGCTAGGCTTTGAGTCTAATCTGGCACGATATATTGTTGTCTCGTTCGGACCCCCTAATAACTCTGCATCAACCGCAAAAACGATATCACTGACAATATCATTATTATAAATATCGGATGGTAATACTGAATTCAACGTACGCAACAATACCAAACGCTCGTTTTCAGTAATAAACGGTTTTGAATGCCAGTTAACACCAACCATTAAGCCGGTACCCAATAACGCCGTTACCGCCAACAACCACCCTGCAATAACAATTTTTTTTCCCGATTCAATCTTTATCATAACCCTTCCTGGCACCATATACCTTGGGAGCTGTATAGTGATCTAGCAAGGGTACTGTTAAACCAATTAACAAAACAGCAAATGCGACACCATCGGGGTATCCACCCCAGGTGCGAATAGCAAACGTTAACAAACCAATCCCACAACCATAAATCAAACGTCCCAAAGCGGTGGTTGATGCAGTAATGGGATCAGTTGCAATAAAAAATGCACCAATTATGCTGGCACCACCAAACAAGTGAATCAAGGGACTTGAGAACTGATTATCGTCGATCAAATGACAAATTAACGAAATCGTAAAAAGACTCAATAACATGGCCAACGGAATATGCCAGGTTATTATTTTTCGATAGATTAACCATAAACCACCAGCTAAAAATGCAATATTAATCCACTCATATTCTGCTGCGGCAACATGCCCAAATACTGGCGAACTTTGCACATCTGCCAAACTGTGACCCAGTCCGACTTCTGTTCTTATATGGTCAAGCAATGAAGCAGAGGTAATGGCATCAATATTTAAATTTGAGGGCAATTCTCTAAAGAAAGAAAAATTCAATGCATCAACAAAGGAAATATTTTGGGGAAGTTTATCTAATGGAAGACTCCACAACGTCATTTCAAGCGGAAACGAAATAAGCAATACTGCGTACGCTGCCATTGCGGGATTAAACACATTGTAACCCAATCCGCCGTACAAATGTTTTGCTACAACAATAGCAAAGAAACTACCCACCACCGGTATCCACCATGGTGCTATGGTTGGCAATGCAAGCGCCAACAGCATTGCAGTAATGATTGCACTACCATCAAATAAAAACACTCTAACCGGTCGCTGACACATCACCAACATCAGCCATTCAAAAAAAAGTGCCGCTACCACTGCAAGGCAAACATTAACCAAGACTCCCCAACCAAAAAAATATATGTACAATAATATCCCAGGAATCAATGCATATATAACACTACGCATCATTTTACCAACAGAACTGCTAGAAGGGATAAATGGAGAACTTGTAAAATTATTGTCGGTCGAATCTGACATATAATAATTACCCTATTGCTACTTTTTTTGGTTCAACTTCTTTTCGCTCACCGGACTCAGTATTTTTTGTAGGAGCTTCGCCTTTCACTTTTTCTTTTTTAGATTCAATGGATTTTTTCTTCTGACGATCTGCTTTACGTTTTGCTTTTCGCTCTTCCACCTCACGCTTTATTTTCTCTAATCTCTCTACGCGAGCAAGTGATCTAATTCGAGATTGATCTGCCAATTTTTCTTTGATCTCATTTTCACTTTTTTCTGATTTAGCATATCGAAAATAGTGAACAAGTGGAATTTTTGATGGGCATACTAATGCGCAACATCCACATTCAATGCAATCTGACAGATTATAATGATCAAGCTTTTCGAAATTTTTGCTTTTCGCATGCCAATATAACTGCTGGGGAAGCAATTTCATCGGGCACACGGTAGTACATGCCCCACAGCGAATACATGGCATCACCTTCTCATTTTGTTTTTGCGCCAACGATTCCACAAGGATGCAATTGCTTGCTTTGACAATAGGTACCTGACTATCCGGCAATCGCATTCCCATCATTGGGCCACCCATAATCAATTTGTAATTATCTGTTTTTGTCCCACCTGACGCTTCTAATAAATGATTAACTGGGGTGCCCAGCAAAACTTGATAATTTTGTGGTTGTGAAATTTCCGGACCAGTGACTGTAACCACACGAGAGATCAAAGGCTGCCCTTGATAAACCGCATCATATACTGCAGCAGTTGTCCCAACGTTTAAACACACTACGCCGACTTCATAGGGCAATCCTTGTTGTGGCACTTCCTTCCCTGTTAAGACTTTTATTAATTGCTTTTCACTTCCAGCGGGAAAAATTGTCGGAATGGCAATAACATTGATATTTGTCGTTTCGTCAACACCTGCGCTGTACATTTTTTTTAGTGCATTTTCCAAAGCACGTTTAGCATTGGGCTTATTGTCTTCAATTGCAATGGTGCATTCGTCGGGTGATAACATTTTTTTTAGCAGCATTACACCGCGAATAATTTCATCAGATCGAGACTGCATTAAAACATCGTCACAGGTTATATAGGGTTCGCATTCAACACCATTTATGATAAGTGTCTTAATTGGTCTGGTTGGCTTAAGTTTCGCAGCGGAAGGAAAAACGGCACCACCTAAACCAACAATACCTGCTGACTTGATTAAAGCGTGCAATTGCTCAACAGTAAGCTTCTCTGGATGGATATTCGCAGAAATAGTTGGATCCCATTCATCTAGACCATCGGTTTCAATCACTATGCAGCTTTCTGAAATACCGGATTGATGTGGAATTGGATATTTTCCAATATCAACGATGGTACCGGAACTTGAGGCATGAACCGGCGCGCTTATAAATGATGTAGACGATGCGAGTAATTGACCTTTAAAAACATGATCCCCAACATAAACTAACGGTTTTGTAACATCACCAATATGTTGTCTTACGGGTAGAATCAATTTTTCCGGAATTGGCAAATCGTAGTTGATAGCATTATTCGAAAGTGCCTTAAAGCCATTTAATTTGATGCCACCTGTAAACCGCCATAATTTTCTCATGCTGCAGTATCTTCCAGACGAATCTGGGGATTTACCCATTTCCAGGTTTTAACTGTTTGCTCTACCGGTTTCATCACAATGCAATTTTCAACTGGACACAAAGGCGGCAAACATAATTCACAACCAGTACAATACATATCAATCACATTATGAATTTGTTTTGCAGCACCGACGATCGCATCAACTGGGCAAACCTGTACGCACTTGGTGCAGCCAATGCAGGTATCTTCATTGATAATTGCCAACATAGGCAAGCCTTCGTCAGCAATATTATTTTCCAAATTTAACGGAATAGGTTCACGTCCCAACAACTCAGCCAGGGCTTTCATTCCAGACTCTCCACCGGGCGGACATTGATTAATTTCTGCTTTTTCTGCCGCTAGGGCTTCAGCATAAGGTTTACAACCTGGGTAACCACACTGGCCACATTGGGTTTGAGGCAAAATCGCATCGATAGAATCTACAATGGGATCACCTTCCACGCGAAAATAAATGGCGGTAAAACCGAGTAAACCACCAAATATGAGCGCTAGGGCTGTTAGTGCAATAATTTCCATTTGATTATGTTTTCCAATCCATGTGAATTATTCCATCCCGGCAAAACCCATAAAGGCAACAGACATAAATCCAGCAGTAACTAAAGCGATGGGCGCACCTTGAAAAGACGTCGGTACATCTGAAACTTCAATTCGTTCGCGAATAGATGCAAACAAAATCATGATGAGAGAAAAACCCATAGCGCCACCAAACCCATAAAGTGCTGATTCAAGAAACGCATGACTTTCTTGAACATTTAATAAAGCGACTCCTAACACAGCACAATTTGTGGTAATCAGCGGAAGGTAGATTCCCAACATACTATAAAGTAATGGACTTGTTTTATGCATTATCATTTCTGTGCCTTGAACGACAACAGCAATAAGCAAAATAAATGTGACTGTTTTCAAATATTCAATATCAAGCGGCTGCAACAGATATTTATTTGCAACAAAACTCAATATTGATGACATCGTTAATACAAACGCTGTTGCCAACCCCATTCCTAATGCTGTTTCAAGTTTTTTTGACACACCCATAAATGGGCACAATCCTAAAAAACGAGATAGAACCAGGTTATTAACAAAGATCGTTGCAAACAGCAATGTTAGGTATTCTGCCACCTCAAATCCTCAATAATAATTAACTATTATTCAACTGTGAGTGGTTCTCGTTCTAGGTATTTCAGCTTATCCTTCACTTCAACCCAATCATCTGCATCTTCCAATGGCTCAATTTGTGAATTAATCCCAGGCCAGACTTTTGCTAACTCTGCATTCAGTTCGACAAAGTGTTGTTGATTTTCCGGCAGGCTATCCGGACTGAAAATGGCTTCTGCCGGACACTCTGGCTCACACAAAGTGCAATCAATGCAAGTGACCGGATCAATAACCAAAAAATTAGCTCCCTCCCGAAAACAATCATCGACCGGACAAACTTCAACACAATCGGTGTATTTACAACGAATACAACCATCGCCTACTATGTAAGTCATATATTTCTCCTTGTTATTCGATATGATTCGAACGCATTATTGAATGTTACTAAACCTAGATAAATGAACCTCCCTGTTCATGAAATATTACTTTTACAATTTCATTTACTAATTTGACTAATGGCCCAATTTACGATTTTCCTCACATCGGGATCGACATCATCTTTTGCCACATTCAAAAAGGGCATTGCAGCAGGTGACTTAATCTCACCCAGTGCAGCAGCAGCTTCTTTGCGTAAATTACTAATGCTATAAGATAAGGCCTGACCCAACACATCGACAGCCTTTTCATTTTTTAATGCGCCAAGACTACTTGCAGCTTTAACTCGCACTTGCCAGTATTCGTCGTCCATCGCATCAATTAATGGATCCACAGCGCCTGGCGTCCCAACTTTGCCAATAACAAATGCCGCTTCTTCACGCACTTGCCAGTTATTGTCTTTCAATCCTGAAATGAGCGTTTCTGCCGCCTTTTCATTTTTACTAAAAATTAGCGATCCCATTGAGACTTTTCTCACATTTTCATCTGTGTCGTTTTTCGCTGAATTCATAAGTGCAATCAAAACATCATCACTTTTTAAGTACGCCAATACGCCAACTGCTTCACGTCGAACACTCGCCTCAGGGTGATCAAGACATTCAAGCGCAATACCTTTTGATTTATCCATTTTTAACACACGCAAGGCACGCAATGCCGACGCTTTAACAAAAGCATCTTCATTTTCCATTGCGCGCAGCAGTGTCACGCCAGCCTCATCATTTTTGTTTTCTGCTAAGGTTTCAGCGGCAGCGATTCGAACCTCTTCATCACTATCACTCAGCGCTTTTACCAATGCCTCAGCTACGGCAACACCGGTATACTCATCCATCACACGGGCTGCTTCCCGCCGGACGCCTGCATCAATATCTGAAATTGATTTGATCGCCAATGGAATTGCTTCCGTTTCATCAAGTTCACGAAGATCCATAACAGCAACACATCTGACTTCTGCATCGTCATCATTTATGCGTTCTATTACATCTTCCACATCGGGTGCATCATCGAATAGTAAACTCATCTCTCTTCTCCGTTTTTAACTCAGCAAATACGGTATTTCGACTTTTACTGCGTTTTTGGGACAATCTGTTTCGCAAGGTAAACAGTACCAGCATTCATCATATTTCATGTACGCCGTGCTTTTGTCATCAGCGATGACTAGCACATCAAGCGGACAAACATCGACACACACGGTACAACCTTTATCTGCAATACAAGCATCGGCGTCAATAGTAACGGGAACACGACTTAAATTTTTTGCTAATGGCATAGATTTCTCCTTATGCTTCAATTAATTCTTTTTCAATACGTAACTTGTTGTAGGCATTTTTTTCTGTATCATCCAGATCTAAAATATAGGGCTCTATTTTTCGTTTCTTACACGTTGGTAGGCCGTCTTCTCCTTTCATTGTTTGAACATGGCAAAACCATTCGTTGTCATCCGTTTGAGGATAATCAACCCGATAATGATATAAACCCCAACGACTTTCTGTTCTATACATAGACGATACGGCGGCCATTTCGGCGCAATCCAAAATAAAATGCACTTCCATAGCACGCATTAACTCATGGGGATCGCTTGCTTGAAGTTTCTCTAAATCTTTTCTGATTTCTGCAAATCGCTCCCGACCAATTTCCATTTTTTTGGTGACTTTCGGCGGTTGCAAATAATCGTTAACCAAACGTCGAAGCTTGTATTCCATCTGCTCCGGTGGAATACCATCTTTCACCTTTGTCGGTGCCAAAACTCGCGTTTGTTCTTTTGTAATGTCGTCAGGATTAATGTCAGAATGTTCGTATTGAGCACAATAATCTACTGCATCTTCCCCAGCAATTGCGCCATACACAAATGCACCCAACATATAATTATGTGGTACCGAACCACAATCGCCCGCTGCATATAATCCGGGTATTGTGGTACGTGCATTTTCGTCAGTCCAAATGCCTGATGCACTGTGACCACTGCAAAAACCAATTTCAGAAATGTGCATTTCCACCATTTTTTCGCGATAATTGGTATTCCTGCGCTCGTGAAATCGACCTCGGCTGGGGCGTTCATTGGAATGTAATATTTCTTCAATTTCTTCAATCGTTTCATCTGCTAGATGATCAATTTTAAGAAATACTGGCCCTCTTCCACCCTCTAATTCTTTGAAAAATTCCAGCATCATCTGGCCACTCCAGTAATCACATTCAATAAAACGATCACCTTGTGCGTTTGCAGTATAGCCACCCATGGGTCCAGTAACATATGCGCAGGCTGGTCCGTTATAGTCTTTAATCAATGGGTTTATTTGATAACATTCAAGCCCACTTAACTCTGCCCCCGCATGATACGCCATACTGTAACCATCGCCAGCATTCGTTGGATTTTCATAGGTTCCAAATAAATATCCCGATGTCGGCATACCCAATCGGCCTGCTGCACCAGTGCAAAGAATGATGGTTTTTGCTTTAATGACAGCGGTTTCCGCCGTTCGAGGATTTACCAGATGTGCACCCGCTATGCGGCCTTCTTTGCCAGTAAATAATCGTGTTGCCATAAATCGATTGATTACCTGAACACGCTTTTTCCGCAATTGCCGATAGAGTATTTTTTTCATATGATGCCCTTCTGGCATCGGCAATACGTAAGTGCCCATGTGATGCACTTTTTTTACGTTGTAATCACCCGTCTCGTCTTTCTCAAATTTGACGCCCCACTCGTCAAGTTGATTTATCATGTCATAACTTCGTGTTGCATAAGCCATGATAGTTTTTTGATTCACGATGCCATCATTGGCAATGGTAATTTCTTTGACATACTGTTCAGGTGTTGCATGCCCTGGAATGACGGCATTATTTAATCCGTCCATCCCCATACTAATACAGCCGCTTCGCTTAACATTGGCTTTTTCCAATAATGCTACTTTTAGTTTAGGATTTTTTTCTTTTGCTTTAACGGCTGCCATCGGCCCTGCTGTTCCTCCACCGATAACCAACACATCAACTTCCAATATTTCTGCAGCGGTATTTTCATCATTCATTGCGACTCACCTGATAATTAATAATTACTTACGATCAACACGAATCTGATATTGAAACGCATCACCTCTATACGACAAATACTCAAAATCGATTGGAATACCTGCTTCTGAAAATACCAATCGTTGAATCCTCAAAACTGACGTTCCCTGTTCTACATTTAAATGCTGAGATAATTCTGCATCTGCAATCATCGCTTCAATTTTCAAATCTGCATGGCCTATCCCTTCTTTAAATTGATTTTCCAACATGGGAAAAATATCCTGCGTCAAATCCTTACCTCGTAGACTTTTGCCAATTTCCATTGGAAAATAACTTTTATCTAATGAAATTGGTTCACGATTTATATAGCGTACTCGCGTGAGCTCCATCACTTGGTCACCTCGACTGAGGTTAAGTGCTTGCACCACATCCATTGGTGCTTTTATATCTTTTAAATTAATGACTCTTGCCGAGGTTTCATAACCTTGCGGCGACATCGCTTCGCCAAAACCCTGCAGTCTCTGTATGTCCTGAACAACTTTGGGTCTGGAAACAAAAGTGCCCTTACCCTGTACACTGAAAACCAATCCTTCGGTATGCAAATCACGTAAGGCTTGCCTCACAGTAATCCGACTCACACCGAATAATTTTTTCATTTCACTTTCCGATGGCAATCGTTCATGGGCCGCGTAATCACCATCAAGAATTCTTTGTTTTATAATTTCTTTTATCTGTGCGTATAAAGGCCGTACAGATTCGTTCCCTAAACTATTCATAATTGCTCTCTTCATGACCGAAAGTTAACTTATAATAACATGTTATAACAAGTTAACAGGTGGGCGCGAATGGTTTATGATTTTAGCTAACATATCATGTTAAATTTTTACCCTTTGCAAACAATTCGACAAACGCAGCCAACTGTGTTGTTACTTTCACTAGATTGATTGGCGGTGAAAATTTTGCCGCCAATTGACCACTTGGATTAAGTAAATAGATATAAGCACTATGGGTAACTGCGTATTCCCCTGGAGCACTTTCTTTTTCAAATTGGTGATAGGTATCAAATTGTTCTTCGATTAATTTGATCGCGGACTCAGAACCAGTAATTGCGGTAAATGAGGAATCAAAGTAGGAAATAAATTCTGCCAAATTTTTCACTTTGTCCCGAGCTGGGTCAACGCTAACGAAAAAAAACTGTACCTTGTCATTTAATTCCGGATTTCGTTTCAAACGCTTATTGAAAATTGACAATTGAGATAGTGTTGCGGGACAAATGTCGGGACAATTAGTGTAACCAAAAAATACAAACGTCCAATGGTTTTCAATTCGATCCGATGTCACTGGTAAATATTTATGGTCAATCAAATTGCTCCAACTAACGACCTTAGGATTGTGCAATGCCACATCGGCCAACGAATCTGGCATTGCATTGACTTCAGCGGTATTTTCATATTTTGAAATAAACACAAAGCTCAATACACATGTAAACAGAGTTAACGATAATAAAACTGGTTTAGTTAATTTATTTATCATCAATCTTGTCTCTTTATTTCGTACTCTGTAACTCAAATGCACGCTGAGATTCAGATCGAATCAACTCCATGCATTGTTTTTTTATCATGACATACTCTTCACTTACCGCCATGGAAATATGACGAGGACGGGGTAAGTTCACCGTTATATCGGCAATCAATTTTCCTGGGCTTGCACTCATAACAACAACTCGATCAGCTAAAAATACGGCTTCGTCAATATCGTGAGTAACGAAAATAACTGTAATACCAAATTCACTCCAAATCTGTAATAAGTTTTCCTGCATCATAGATCGAGTTTGCGCATCAAGCGCACCAAACGGCTCATCCATCAACAACACGTTGGGATAATTCGCCAGCGCCCGTGCAATGCCCACACGTTGTTTCATTCCACCAGACAACATACCAGGAAAACTGTTTTCATAAGCCGAGAGCCCGACCATTTCAATAAATGTTTTTGCAATATTATGTGCTTCACTTTTTCCCTTGCCGGCCATTAATGGTCCGAAAGCCACATTGTCACAAACGGTTTTCCATGGAAATAACGAATGTTGTTGAAACACCATTCCTCTGTCTTGTCCAGGTTTAGAGACCTTTTTATTATCCACAGAGACAGTACCACTAGTGGGTTTAACAAAAGCTGCAACAGTATTCATTAGGGTAGATTTTCCACAGCCCGATGGACCCAACAGACAAACAAATTCACCCGGTTTGATATCTAACGTCGCATTCTTTACTGCGACATTTCCATCAAAATCCACCGTCACATTATCAATAAAAACATGGCCATCTGTTGCGGGCTTTTTTTGCACATGCGTTTCTCCCATTGGTGGCAAATCTTTTTCAATGGTTAACTCAACTTCGCTTTCTTCTTCAATTGCCACTAACTCATTCATAGATTTCGTCCATTCAATATGTTAATTCAATTATCCTGCAGCCAATTCGGAATTTGATAGCTGTTTCAATTTTCGGTAAATAATCCACATCATTAATAGTAACCCAGAGAAAGTTAATACATTGCCCAATGGCTCTAACCAAAGCGCTAATGAACCACTCATTCCCAGCATTGCCAATGCAACTACCCATGATGGTGTTGAGCAACACACTACCCAGGTTAAGGTAGCACTGGTTAATCCTATGAAGGTTGAACTGACTCCCGCTGCAACGAATAGGGATTTATCTGATTTAAGCTGACATTGCATTTTTCTACCATGTATGACTAGGACAGTAAAAATGCCCAGCAACATTCCCATCAACAATAATAAAATCATTTTGGGTGGAATTAACATATAACTCCACGTAGCAACGCCATAATAATCTGGATTTTTATAACCTGCTTCAAACCACGCTTCATCAACGATTATCGGTATCATATCCATTACCGATGGAGTACCTTGGTAGACAAGTTGATAAACTTCAAACACATTGTGAAAAACATAATAGTTTGGAATTTCCCCAAAACGTATCATCGTTAATAGCAATAACATGACATAATAAAGTACAACAAATCCCACGCTGGTGGTTAGCAGAAGTAACCAACGCGTTTTGCAAATGCTAAATGCCAATTTCATCGATGCTTTCATTAGCTGTTATACTCCTGCCAACGCAATGCGGGTTTAGACGCTTTCCTAACTAACCAAGTTGATAAGGTACCCAAGGCACCGATGGTTAACATGCCTATAATGATATTGGGATACTCAACCAAAGAATAGGAATTCCAGGTGAAGTAACCAATGCCATACTGTCCACTAATAATTTCACCCGCGAGTAAAGAAAACCAGGCTACCCCCATACCAATTGCAAGACCAGCCATAATACTTGGCAATGCTCCCGGTAAAATCACATGCCACATGATTGATCTCTTTGAGGCACCAAGTGACTCTGATGCACGAATCAATGACTTTGGTGTTTGCTCAACACCATGTAATGTATTTAGGACAATGGGAAAAAATGCACCGAGAAAAGTGATGTATATAATACTGGATTCCTCAGTGGGCAACATCAAAATGGATATCGGTATCCAGGCCACCGCAGGAATGGGACGTAGAATTTCGATATAGGGCATCATAATACTGGAAAACGTTTTTGACCTTCCCATAAAAATGCCAATCAATACGCCAAAAAATGCCGCTGACCCAAATGCAATAGCAATACGCTGCATACTCGCGCCGATATGCAAATAAAATTCTTCTGTCGCAACTAAAACGAGAAATTGCTCACCAACCACTATGGGTGAGGGTATATTTTCAAAACTGAGAATAAAGTTCACTTGATAGTGTGACAACACTTGCCACGCACATAACGCACCAATAATTGCTAATGCCCCAATAATGTAACTGTCCCATGGCAGCTTCTTGAGTGATGCGAGCGATTTATTATATTTCGTTACTACATTTCTATTGGAGATATTTTTTGAGTCAGCTTCTGAATCGATTTTCTTGTCTGGAATGGATGATACAACTTCCTCTGTTGGCAACTGCTTGACTGAATGAGATTCTGTTTCTTCACCCGGAATTTCTTGAAGACTACTTATCGATGACCCATAACTCATTATGGCCTCCCTATGTTGAAAATTTTACTTTGTACTCGCTTTTTATTATTTTTATAGTGACTGGGGTAAACTGATCGATTGTAAACTATCGATCAGTTTTATAACCCAACGATTAGTCAGCGAACGCAACGGTTGGCAAATTAAACGCGGCAATTGTCTCAATGCCGCCACCATTTTTTGCAACAAACGTTTTCGCGTCTGCTTTACGCATAAAACTAAGCAAGTTGCCTTCATTGTCTTTGACATAAGTTGCAATTTTGCCAAAAATTTTCAAACCAGTGGTATCATCATAAACATAGGAAGATCGTAGTTTATTTTCTTTTTTATATTTTTCCGCTGCTGTTACCATTTCATTCACACTATCGTATGAAATAATTCCTTTATCAGCATGCCAAATTTCAGCGGGCTTCAATTTCATGTTTTCTGTTTTGGCGATGCGGGTGAATGCTAAGTCTTTATCATAATCCAAATTCAATTCCGTGTAGGCTTGACGAATATATTTGTCATTAATCCATTCCTTGAAGTCCAAAGGCGGGATTGACTTTTGCTCAACCAAAACCGTATGGTCAAATTTCAATGCATCAATCCAAGCGGGTTTTATGGTTGGATCAAGTGTTAGTGCGCCACCATCGCTAAAATAAAGGTACTGAACTTCTCTTTCCACACCAGTCCATTTTTCCAATTTTGTCGCTGCCATAACTGGATCATTTCTCACCCAATCGCCCGCATCAACAATGGCTTTCATGAATGCAACAACCACTTCTGGGTATTTTTCAGCATAATCTTTTCGAACAACAACACCGTGTAAATAGGGAACGCCTGCTTCACTGCCATCAAAAATTTTACGACCTGTGCCACGAAATTCCATAATCTCTGACCATGGACAGAAGTCCCCATGGGCATCAATTTTATTTTGCGCAATATTTGCTGCACCAACGGGCGGACTTTGATTCTTGATGGTAATGTCTTTGATTCCGAGATCAGCGAATGCTTTTAGTGTCATACCCCAAGCTGCACTGCCCACTGGAACAGAAATTGTTTTGCCTTTTAAATCAGCTAAGGTTTGAACATCTGAATTGATGGGAACAACTATTGCGTTACCAGAACCCTTTTCATTGTAACCCGTGCCAGCAATATAAAGTGTTCTCAGGCTTTTGGTGTCCTGAAACTTCGCACCATTTACGATGAGTGGATAATCCCCCATAACACCAAAATCCAATTTATTGGCTAACATTTGATTGGTAATTGGGGAACCAGAAGAATAATCTTTCCAATTGAATTTGAAGTCCACATCTTTGTATTTGCCATCTTTCGGCAAATATTTTTGAATCAACTCTAACTCTTTAACAATCACCCCTGCTGAGTATGTGTCCGTACACTTACTTTGATGGCCAATCGCAATACGAATAGTTTCTGCTTGAATTGCACTTGATGCAAAAATAATTAAAGTTAAAAATAGTAATTTATTTACCGCTTTCATCTCAGATCCTCCAACACCTACGAAAATTGAACAAAGTCGTATTAACTTTGTAGTTGTATTTTCTACTTGTTATAACATGTCATGCTCTCACTAAGTAATAGCAGCATCAATTACGCCACAAGCGTTTTTGAAAACGAAAATCAATTCTATCTTGATGTTTTTAATATGGAACCTGGAAAAATTTTAAAATTTTCAGCTGCAATTTCTCGAAACAATGTGTGTTACCTTTTGGTGCAATTCAAATAGGTGCGCACCATGAAATTACGTTTCCAGGGTCGTAAAAAATAAAATTTAATACAAGTTGAAAAGTTGATCTGATAATGATTTTGAAAAATTTTTTAACCGTTTATTCTGTTTTGGCTCTAACAGGGCGATAAATTTCTATTCGATCACCGTCTTCTAATTTTTGCGATATGGGTTTTATCAATCCATGAATACCGATTTTATTTTTACTCAAATTGATTTCAGGACACTTGTCCAATAGCTCTGACATGATAATGCCATCTTCTATTGTTGCACCGTGTGAAAGCTGAACTTCTTTTACAAATTGCTCGTCACCATTAACATAAACCACTTCAATAGCAAGTTTTGTTCGATTACTTAAATCAGCCATCAATAATTGAAACTCATCTTCGGTAAGATTTTCATAATCCTCACCGGTTTGATCAAGTTTGGTTTTTATTTCTGTTTCAAACGTCTCTATTTGGGATATGAGTTCCAATTCATCTTTTTGCATTCGCTTTAATTGCTCTCGCAATCCATGTGTTTTAGTAATTAACTCTCGAAGCTCCATAATTAACCTTTCATTAGTTTGTAAGTAATTCGCCATGTCTGTAAAAGTGAGAAAACAATCGCACGTTAGATTTAAGAATTATAAGCACAAGGCAAACCCTGCACTAGCAAGAATTACCATGGTTAATTTTCGGAAAAATGACTCTGACACTTTGCCAAATAAATTCCCACCAAACCAAATCGCCAACATATATATCGGCGTCATGCCAAGACAGCGTGTGAGAACTTCCTCAGAGATAAGTTGGTGCGAAGAATAGCTAATGAGGGCAACAAGTGATGACACAACTAAAAATACAACAATGCTCGCGCGAATAACTTGCACTGGTAAATTAGTTGACAAGTAATACAACACAATCGGAAGGCCACCCATGCATGTGGCACCGCCAATTAACCCGCTGACAATTCCCGTTGTCGTGGTTGCGCTAACCGATGCCTCACCGCTATAACGCCAACCTGATGCCAATACCATAACGCACATCATGACAAGTGCTGCTATTGTGTAACGCATCATTTCTTCATCTGCATGCAATAACAGAAGTGACGCAAACGGAATGATAACAACAGCTCCAAGGGACAATGGTAATACTGTTTTCCAATGACATTGTTTAATTGATTTTGGAAACATTTGAATAATTGGAATAATTTCCAATAAGACAACACTAATCACTGCGACCATGGGGTTATATATCAAGCTCAAGCTTGGCACGAGTATCATTCCCGCACCAAAACCGGAAAATCCACGCATAACACCGGCGATAAAAATCACAATAGTTGCTAGATAAATATCCGATGTTATTAACATAAAGGCAATCCTTGCGACAGATCCGATACTACTTATTATAACTTGTTATGACAAGTTGTCAAATTCAACAATATATTTATATCCTTTTGTTTTTATTGTACTATTTTAATCGCCTCCAGAATGTTTCAATTTACAGCATTCGCGTTTTTGCTGTCTATTAACCCATCATCTCATTTTTAATCACTCACTCTATTGGCATAATTGTCCAGACTATTGATTGCATAATTCACAGAAGCAAAAAACACATGTGAGAGAATTTTTCTGATCGAAAAGGTATGAATTATCCTATTCAATTAGCGAAACAGGTATCTGCCAGGCTGATTTGCTGTGTTCTATATAACACGTCAAATAGATATTTTCCTGATATGTTAAACATTCCTTTTCAGTTAATTTAAAAATTTTTAATGAGTCTGGTAATGAGAAAAAATCAATCCCAATCCAATTTGTTAACACAAGTTGCATACATCGCAGTTAGCCTTTGCTTACTTTACACAAACGCCGCATTTGCATGGAAACCTTCTTCTCATGTCTACCTTGGAAAAGAAACTTTGGCGGAAGTGACTGCTGGAACAAATGAATTAACATTCTATCGAGTAGACTATGCTAACAAAGAAAAAACATCTGACGTGATTGGGCAATATCCGGTTGATGAAACGCTTGTCAATATTCTGCGAAATAATCGTGACAGCTTTTATGCTGGAATTGTCGGTCCAGATGCGTTTCCCGATTTACCCACTGGCCAGACACGCATTCACATCCCCTGCCCTGATGACTTAAATAAAGTTGAAGCAAATGAAGGATGTCCAACTGGACATAATCATTCTGTCATTTCTGACCACTGGCTTAAGCATATTTGGAAAAGTTCATTTGAAGACAACCAAACAAATGCAGTGCGTGCGTTTGCGTTTGGTTATTTAACGCATGCTGCAGGCGATATGTTTATGCATACTTTTGTAAATCATTTTGCCGGTGGTCCATTCTCATCTCTAAGTGACAATGGTCTACGACATTTTTTAATTGAAACCTATGTTGGTAAAAAAACACCTGAACTAACAGATGAAGATTATAATATTGAGTTAGACACATCGGTACAAAAGTTTATTTATGAAAAACTAACCTATGCCAAAAGTGGATCTGTTTTAGACAAAGATTTATTAATTGATGTTCCATTGGTAGATGCTGAAGAAAATGCAATATTTTTATTGTCTGTTCCTCGATATTTTTCAACACTTAAAAATACACTGGATTATCAATTAAATGACTACGACACTACAATTGTGGAGCATAATAATAAGATCAGTGGAATCCAGGAAGACATTACAGCGTGTGTCAATCGAGCACTAGACAACAATCTTGGCAATGATTGCTCACCACTGTTAGTCATCGACTTATCAATCAGTTTAGGTAATGCGCAGTTGGCTCGCGATCTCTACTTGACTCCTAGAATTGTTCCCATGGAGTATGCGAGAGAGTGGAGTCTTGACATTGAACAGGGTTTGTATGCCTGGCCTGCGTTTAGCCACGAGGTTTTACGCGCATTTGTGTTTAGTCCCGATGGATTAGACAAACTGGCTCTGACTGAAGCCTGGGAAGACTATAAAAATAATTATTTTCTAAAAATGTTAGGTATCCCTGATGTTGTGGGCGACAACGCCGCATTTATCGATAATATTATGGATTCAATTTATACCATCGAAACACGACGCTGGGTTGCGGAATTAAAAGAATCGTTTGTGGACCGACTCATTCGTCTGTTTACCCTGAACCAGCATACATTGGAAGATTTAGAGAGCTTTGTAAAAAGCCCAGAAGCGAACATTCCCCGATTTGTTAATCAACCACCCCAAATTGGTGACAATGATGATGTAAACTCTGTTGCTGTTTCCATTTCGGAACTGGATTCTTATATGGGAATAACAAACGACAAATTCGATACAAACAAATTTGCGCCTGCCCACAACACGTTAACTATGTTAAAACTTATGTTACTCAGTGATGACGGCATCGCTCAACTTTATAAAGATTTAAAATGCCCGACGACCCAGGATTGCACATTGGAAACTGATGAAGATGATACCAATGCCATGCTGGGTTTCATTCGAACCCTGGATGGTGGTAATGAATGGCACAATCATGGAGAGAAAATGTGGTTCGCAGAATGCGACGTTTATCAACTATTATTTATGAAGCAAATTGGTGAAGAAGACAATATTGGGGAAAATTGTGAACCACCAAAACCAAAACTAACTTCACCCACTATTTTTCCGATTGGAAATACGTTTAATGCGCCAGTAGAAATCACATTAGCGCATGATGATATTGAAGCCAATATATATTATACAATCAGTTTTGAAGACCAACCCTTCGAACCCAGCAATGATCCATCGGACTCCCGGTCGACCTTATATAAAGGATCATTTGTATTATCAACACCTTTTACTGGCGCACAACCGCTGGTAGTACGTGCAAAAGCATTCAAAAATGGATTTGAACAAAGTGATACTGTTGCAGAAACATTTATTGTAAACAGCGAACAAAACGCTCCAAGTTTTTTTCCTAACAATGTGGACTATTTTGGCAGTGTCAATATATCCTTGTCAGCAGATACAGGCTCTACCATTTTTTACACAAAAAACGGTGAAACGCCGACTTATCTTTCCAGCGTTTATAGTCAACCAATTCATTTTGAGCCAGGCGAATATATTCTTAAAGCAGTTTCATATCGCATAGGTTACGCACCAAGTGAGGTAATTGAATATCGCTTTCGTGTATTTTCTGCCAATGATGAAGACCTGATTCCAGAACTAAGATTCAACCCAGCCGGCAGTGCGATAACGGTGGATGAGTTAGAGGTTTCAATTTTTGTCGATGCTGAAAATACCGATATTTATTATACTATTGGTGAAGGTTTTGCACCGACAGAACCGACTATGAATGACACTCTGTATACCGAACCTTTTACTCTAGGTTTGGGACAATACTTTATTAAAGCCAAAGCCTTTGATCCAGATAACCCTGCACGAGTGAGTATTAGTCGACAAATTTCATTCACCATTGATCAAGCTGTGGGTATAACGGAAGATCCGGTTTTCGATCCACCGCCGGGAACGTATTTTAACAACATACAAATTACTGCATCTGCGCAAACTATCCCGGATAATGCTGGCACACCTGTCATTGGTTACACGACAGATGGATCAGAGCCGGTTATCAATATTATTCCTGTTTTTCCGACACGAAAATACAATGGGAATTTTATTAATTTGTTTCGTACTACGATAATAAAATCACAGGCTACTCAGAAATTTTTCTCACCCAGTAATGTCGTTCGAGCAGAGTATAATTTTAAAGTTGCAACGCCTGAGGTGTTGCCTGAACCGGCAGTTTACCAAAATTCAGTGGAAATATTTTTAAGTAGTGAAACGGATTTCGCAAAGCTGTACTATACATTGGATGGAACTGAGCCCACAAATGAATCAACTGAATATGTTGTCAGGGATGAACTCCCCATTGTATTAACAGAATCTGCAACACTTAAAGTCAGAGGATATAAAAATGGCTATTTCAATAGCGATGTGTTTTCTGCCAATTATGTTGTGGAACAATTTACAACACCCGTCATTACCGAGCAGCCACTTCCTCAACGTGAATATGTTGGTTCGAATATTCGATTAATGACTGCAGCCAGTGGAAATCCAGCACCAAGCTTTCAATGGTTCAAAAATGATTCCCTGATTGAAGGTGCCAGGCAGCCTTATCTCGAATTAACAAATATTCAACTGGACGACAATGCAGAATATCATGTGGAATCGAGCAATGACGTTGGGGTAGTTATTTCTAACAAAGTACAAGTTGACGTAATTTCTTTACCACAACCACCGGAAATTACCCAACAAATTCAAAATTTGCAATTATATGTTGGAGACGAATTAAGATTATCCGCAGTTGTCGAAAGTGACATTGAAACTGCCTATCAATGGTATCTTAATGGACAATTACTGGCAGACGAAACTCAATCTGAATTCGTAATAGAAACGGTTGATCTGCTTCATAAGGGTCAATATCAATTTTTGGCAAGTAATCGCGGGGGCGAAACTCTGAGTGATATTGCATCTATATTAGTTACTGATCCAAACCTTGTTGTCAATTTACCAATAGAAATCAGTCCACCAGAAATAATCTCACAACCCTCTGCAGTTGACGTTACAATTGGTGAGCAACTACAACTTTCTGTTGCAGTTAATGCCGTTCCTCAGCCAACTTATTTATGGTTTCATGAACAAAGTGCCCTGCCAGATCAACGTGATGCCTTACTTGTGATTGATGGTATAAATCATGATCGCGCTGGTGAATATTATGTGCTAATTCAAAATAGTAATGGATCAGTTGTGAGTACAAAAGCGCGAGTTACAGTAAAAGAAAATGGCGCTTTGGAAAATAATCCAATTGAAAATGATCAACAAATGGATGCACAAGATCAGACGAATCAGGAAGCTGCAACCAATGAACAAGCTGAAGATAAGACTAACGCGGAAAAAACTGACAATGTGGGCAACGAACAAGGTGCTGAAGACAATCGGCAAGACTCTGTCGAATCGGAAACACAAAATAATGGTGACACTCAAAATAGTGATACAGCAGAAAAAACAGCAAAGGGGGCGACAGCGCCATTTCAAATATATTTAATGCTTGCTTTATTAACGCTGCTTAGATTAAATGGGAAAAATTTATTTCGAATGCTATTTCGCTCCTAAGTTGATTAGACACAATTGTCTCGTTTTGGAAAATTCAAAATTAATCGAACAATTTATTACATCGACGCCTGCTTGATTGAAAGCTAAAATAAAAGTGAATTCGCAAATACTAACTCATTCTATTTAACCGTTATTAACGCTCTCGAGTACCGATGAAAAGTGAAGATATAATTACGTTATTAAAGGGATTATCAAACCAATCGATCGCCGATAAATCACAAAGATATTTTAAAACGGCAAAAGGTGAATACGGTTATGGTGATATATTCTTGGGAATACGAGTACCAATATTACGCAAACATATCAAAGAATCACCAAATATAACACTTGAGGAAATTAGAAAACTGCTGAAATCCAAGTATCATGAAATACGTCTTTTTGCTCTCTTACTATTAGTGAAAAAATTTAATTCCGCGACAAATGAAGAAAGAAATAAAATTTGTACGCTTTATTTAAAACACACAAAATACATCAACAACTGGGATTTAGTCGATTCCTCGGCACCTTATTTAATCGGCCCATGGCTTTATGATAAAGATCGATTAATATTATATGAACTCGCCAAATCTAAAATGATATGGGAGCGTAGAATTTCTATTTTATCCACCACATATTTTATTAAGAATAATCAATTCGATGATGCTTTTGACATATCAACAATTCTGTTAAATGATGATGAAGACTTGATTCATAAAGCAGTAGGTTGGATGTTACGTGAAGTAGGTAACCGAAACAGAATGGCAGAAGAAAAATATCTGAAGTCACGTTACAGAAAAATGCCGAGAACGATGTTACGTTATGCTATCGAAAAATTTGAGCCAGAACGAAGGCAACAATATTTAAAAGGTCTTGTATGATAATTCCAGGCAACAAAGACTTTCACAAATTCACATTGGCGATCCATTACTTGTTGAGATAGTATATGCCCGAATTCAATACCTAAGTGCAATTAGGGTCAATCCTATTTATTAATATCTATATCTTTTGGAGAATCTCGAGAAAACACTCACCTTTCTGGAAAATTGTTTACTGTCTTTATCCATAATTTATTACATGGTAGATGGCGTTCTGATATTGCATATATTATAGCCTTGACACAATGGGGATATTAATAGAATTATGATATTATTAAATATGATTGACCCTTTTTGCGTTAACATAGTTATAATATCACGTAATTTACTTGACCCCTTACCTTTGTGTGAGCCCTTACCTTTTCTATCTTTCTTGGTTGTAATTTTAGCGGACGCGGATTAGGATTGGGTCAGAACACCATCAGGAATTTCGTGGCACATTTACACCTGTTTTATTGTGCAACAGCAGAAAACGGCTCTTGATGGAAGAGCCGATATTCTAGGTAATTAGGAGTTGTGGTTGTGGGTACTTGCCGCCTTGAAACAGGACTTCAATCCACAAAATTTATTTTATTTTACGACGACGACTGAATCCTAGCCCTGCTAGACCCAAGGCTAATAGAGCACTTGACGCCGGCGCTGGGATCTGGTGTGGATCAATGGTCAAAGATTGCCAGAAGACACTGCTATTGGAAACTATATTTGCTCCTATACGGGGTCCGTCAAACTCATAAACTTGGTAGGAGCCGTCGTAAAAATCGAGAGACAAGAAATGCGATTGGGGTATTTGGGAGTCGCAGGTTACAACAGTACACGGCATAACAAGACCACCTATGTGGATGAAATCGGTAAAATCAAAAATATCATTAGAATTATCATCATTAACATTGTAAAAGTACGGGTCGGTTGAGTCAGACACGTGAATGAATCCGGTGATAGGTGTATAAATTTCGTGAATAACTATAGAATCCTCGATAAAAGGTTTTTCAAACGGATTTAATGCGGGTCCTGGGGTTAGACCGACGGTAAAATCTATGTAAGCCCCATCGCGGTAGTCTATCCGTGTATCATACAGGACTGCGTGTGCCATTGAAGATGAAATCATTAAAAAAGTAGCTAACAAATATGTCTTTAAATACATATATCTCTCCGCCCTATTGTTGTTAATGTAAAATATTAAAGACCTGGTTAGACACCAGGCTGAGAAGCGAGATATATAACTTGATAAGTCTTTAGTGAAGTTTGTTGTCGATTATTTTTAACATTCGACTAATACAAAGGTCAATGTCAATGATAGAGCATGGATTATACCACTTTTCTACGCGGTTGAATTTAAAGTGGTTTAGGAGTGTTACTGCCAGTGTAAAACCGCAGTTATTTGCCGCAGAATTGAAAAGTTGAAAATCTAGTATATATCTCATTACTTGTACATGCTTTCAATCTAGCAATTAAAACTCAATGTCATCATCAAAATCC
>Ga0316207_10001774_pt1 | contig 24778 bp, 20 predicted proteins | sample 6weekpyrite_MG_FD_204943 | JGI IMG/M metagenome (GOLD analysis project Ga0316207, IMG submission 204943) | Microbial mat bacterial communities from mineral coupon in-situ incubated in ocean water Damariscotta River, Maine, United States -... | ecosystem: Environmental > Aquatic > Marine >... | reverse complement strand
CCGAGCTGTCAGCGCAAAGCGCCCAACCACAACGACTGCTGTGGGCCAGCACCGGTGTTAAAAACCCAGACTACAGCGATGTGCTATATCTCGATCAACTGATCGGACCCGATACGGTCAATACCGTACCACCCGCCACCTACAAGGCCTATCTTGATCATGGCAATGCCGCTGCCACTCTGGAACAGGATCTCAGTGCGGCTGCCCAACGCCTTGCTGAGTTGAACAAACTGGGAATCGACCTGACTGCAGCGACACAGCAATTGGAGAACGAAGGTGTAAAGGCCTTTGATGATGCCTTTCAAACACTACTCACCGCCATCGCTGGCAAGGCGCAAAACCTGGCTGCGTAAACACATCATTATCGCAGTCGTTGGCATCAGCGCAACGACTGCGATAGATTTCCTGCTTGGGTGACGCTGCCGAGATAGGCTAAAATGCCTCTTTCCCAAACATTCACACCACATGCCACTCTGGTCCGACATCGCCGCCAACATCACCGCCGCTACCGGCAAGACATTCGTCTGTAACAATAAACAGGCTAGTGGTGGTGGCTGCATCAACAGTACCTTTACTATCTCTGATAGTCAGCAACGTTATTTCGTTAAACTAAACAACGCCCAACTAATAGATATGTTTGAGGCCGAGGTTGCTGGCCTCAATCAGATTGCTGCCAGCCATTCGATTCGTGTTCCAACCGTTATCTGCTCTGGCATTTCCGGCAGCCAATCTTATCTGGTGCTGCAACAACTAGACTTTTCTCATGGCGATGCGAGCAGCCATCAACAACTTGGGGTTGATCTGGCACAGATGCATCGCTACAGCGCCGACCAGTTTGGCTGGAAGCAAGACAACACCATTGGCTCAACACCACAACATAATAAACAAGGCTCGGACTGGATTGCGTTTTGGCGAACGCAACGTCTGGCGTTTCAGTTACAGCTTGCCAGAAACAATGGCTATGGCGGTCAGCTGCAAAAGCTTGGCGATCAATTAATCGATAGTCTGGATTATTTTTTCACTGGCTACTCTCCACAAGCGTCACTGTTACATGGTGACCTATGGTCAGGAAATTACGCCATTGACTCTGATGGCTGCCCGGTAATCTTTGATCCTGCCGTTTATTTTGGTGACCGTGAAGCTGACATCGCTATGACAGAATTATTTGGCGGTTTTAACAGTCACTTTTACCAGGCCTATCAAGAGGCGTTTCCGCTCGATGACGGCTATCAGGCTCGCAAGACACTCTATAACCTTTATCACGTACTTAATCATTTGAATCTATTTGGCGGCGGTTATCTAAACCAGGCCGAGGCTATGCTTGAACGCCTGCTAACAGAAATTCGCTAGGAGCTTTAACAATGGAAGACAAACAAATTTATAGGGTTATGTTTCACAATCAGGACAAGATCTATGAAATATACGCCCATGAGGTCTATCAAAGTGAGATGTTTGGTTTTATTGAAATCGCAGAGATGATCTTTGGCGAAAAAACTGAGCTACTGATTGATCCGGCTGAAGAAAAGCTGCAAGCTGAATTTTCAGGTGTTGAACGTAGTTACATCCCCTTAAATGCGATCATCCGCATCGACAGGGTGACTAAACAAGGCAACAATAAAATCATTTCAACTGAAGCTGGCAACATCACCCCATTCCCCTCACCAGCATTTACACCCGGCAATAAGAAGATTTAGTGCAATTCAAGTTGCAACATCTTGCCACCGGTCTTGTCGGCCAGAGTTTGATATTGGTATTTGGTGCTGGGATTAGATTTGCCGATGGGGATAGTGAATACCGGCGCGGGAATATCGAGATAATAAATTCGATCATCTGAGGGCTCATCACCCAACAACACATAAGCGCCTGGAATTGGCGCGTTTTCTTCTGCACGAATAAAGGCATCACCAATAGTTTCATTGCTGCCAATAAACGGCGCGCCTTTCATAAAACTGTCGAGCATTTCACCCATGGTGCCATGATAGGTCTCGGCCTTACCGTCGGAAAACCAGGTGACTGCCGTTAGTTTTTTACCCGAGCGAATCACGATTACACGCAACATCGGCACCAGAAAGGTCGCCGCACCATGCATGGAGCCGGTGGCATCAATGACCAGGTGCATGTCCTTACCCGGTAAATCTTTCAGGCCCTTTACAAACAGGTCAAAATCCTTGCGACCCTGACCTGAATTCAGGCCAACACTTTCTAGCACGATTTCAATCTGCGTATCTGTGCCCATGCCCGCCAGTTCATCCAGCTCTTTATGCATGCGCTCGTTGACCTGTTCTGCTTCAACAACCTCTTGCTTGAGCTCTTCTATCTCTTTTTGCAGTCGCGGCACCTGCACAGTTTGCTGAACTCTTGAGGTGATTAAAATGGTGACCAGCAAAAAGATAAACGTTGCCAGCATTAATAAGGCAATGTCGGAAAAACTTTCATGGACATTGGTCGTACTATTGCGACGTTTGATCTTCATTTTAGGAGCCTATGATTAATTCTGGGCTGAATCGATGATGAGATAAATTTTTCAGATCAAGGCGCAAATTGCAGGTAATAGCCAGACTATTGCCAAGATTTGCTTGTGCCCGCTCTTTGGGTGCAACGCAGAGATGGAAAATTTTAGCCATTAGCGAGCAGCTCATGAATTGATCATAGGCTCCTAAATTATTTGCCTGGACGAAACAGGTCGCGCAGGCGAATTAGAAAGGGTTTATTCATTGATGCCAACATACGCATTTCACCACGCAGAGAATCACAATAGGCACGATGTTGAGCAATCAGATCATGCAGGGGTTTATCATGGTCGCTGGGTTGGTCTTCATTGAGAAGTTGGATTTCAGCTCGAAACTCATTCATTGCTTCTCGCGAATCACCCAGAGCCTGCTGCAACTGACGAATGTTCTTTTCCATGTACGCGATCTCAACATTGAGGTGACGCACGTCTCGTTCCATGGTCTGGGCATAATCGGCCGAGCAATAAACCATACAGATACGTAGCAAGCTATCATGCAGGCTTTCCACCCCGTGCAGTGTGATCTGGGCAAACATGCGCAGCAACACCCCGCCCAGCACGGCTCCCAGCAATGTCGTATAGAAGGCTGTGCCCATACCGCTCATGGCGGTGCGCAGACCAAGCAACAACATTTCCTGGTCATGGCCAAGGGCGTCGAGTGACCCGGTCAGGCCGGTCAAAGTCAGAGTCAAGCCCATGACTGTGCCGATCAAACCCAGGGTAATCAGTAGATTGCCAACTAGTTCAACCATGTGGCCGATGCGCTCATAAACGGCTAGCTCTACATTCAGCAGAGTTTCAACTTCGGGTTTGCCTTTGCTGTCGATGGTTGATTTGAGAGCGAAAAAAAATCGATCGGCAGCACGGCGGTGAGACTCAACCCTGATGGCATTTAGCCCGCCCTCTTTCGCCGCCGTATCAAAGTGCATGGCCCGCAGAGACTCCTTGGTCACCATGATGGTCAGAACAAAACTGCCCAACAGGCCCATGGCAAACAGGCCCAGGATCAACCAGGTAATGCGACTTGGATCATGCTCAAGGAATGACCAAATTTCGGTATCGCTGTATAGCGTGAGATAGATGACCAGGGCCGCGGAGGCCCAGATCGTCCATAGAATCAAAGTACGAAACGGCTTTTGATCCATCGCCCTTTTACTCCCCCTCTCCCCAGAGGTTCTTCAGAGATACTGATGCAGACTGCTTGGTTTTATGATTGTCAGTCTGCTTATGTCAGACTACTCAATATACTCTTGATAGCGCATGCTTGGCTAGCTGAAACTAACCTGATAGTAATACTTAAACGGCAATGCCACGCGAACGCAGATGGCCCTTGGCTTCAATCGCCAGCAATGCCAGCTCGAGATCTTCTTCCCAGTCATAAGGTTTGGCCATTTCTTCTGGCGCGTATTGTGGAATTTCACCCACTGACTTGTCCGCAAAAATGCGAACATGACGAGTCTCTTCGATGCTACCACCCAGGTCAGGCCAAGCCTCTTGTAGCAAATTTTCTGGACGGGCAATCGACCACTCATCAATGATGCGGTAGTTATCGGGCAGATCATTGAAGGCCTCTTCACAACCGGTCTGCCACAGCTTGCTGTGTTCGTTAACGTGCTCGGTGTAGATGAAAATGATCAGTGTTGGTTTCAGCTTGATGATATCGGGGGTGAAGTTCTGCCCCGTTGGCATCCAGGCTGAGAAGGCAACATCGACAGGAACATCGACATCGGCCAGTTTGCCTTCACGCAACTCATAGCTTTCCGGGTCATAGAAGTCAGCAATCTGGTTTGGTTTTTCATCCGGGTCACGCAGACCAATCACCTTGGCACCTTCACGGGCCAACAGACTGCCGACGAAACCATTACGCGCATGAACATCAAGAATGGTTGGATTCTCAGCCACATGTTTGGCGTAATAAACCAGCGCCTTGTTCTCTTCACGCAGCGGATAATAGTGGGCAATGGTCGGCCCGTTTGTTTCCGGGTCACGATCAGGATTGCTGAAAATCAAATTATGTAGCGGGATACCTTTGATGCGATCAGCGAATGGCTGATTTGGGTCCCAGGCCGGATGTGTTTTTTCCTGAAAGGCAAAGATACGATTGAATAGCTCATCGGTGAACTCTTCCAGGTCGCGCAGCTTGTTAAACTTTTCCGGCATCATGATCTTAGACCAACCTTACTTATGATATTTAGCACTCAGCTCATGCACGGCCTCAACAAAGGCACCAGCACGCTCTGGATCAACATGCTGATGAATGCCATGCCCCAGATTGAAGACATGACCAGAGCCTGTACCATAGGCGTCAAGGATAGTGGCGACTTCTTCACGGATACGTTCAGGTGAAGCATACAGAGTTGATGGGTCCATGTTGCCTTGCAACGCAACCTTATCGCCAACGCGGGCGCGGGCATTATCGATATCGGTGGTCCAGTCCAGACCCAGGGCATCACAGCCAGTATCGGCCATGGCTTCCAACCACTGTCCGCCACCCTTGGTGAACAGGATTACCGGCACCTTGCGGCCGTCCTTTTCACGAATCAGACCATCAACGATCTGTTTCATGTAGCGCAGCGAAAATTCTTTGTAATCACGTGGAGTCAGCACGCCACCCCAAGTATCGAAGATCTGTACCGCCTGGGCGCCGGCTTCGATCTGGGCATTCAGATATGATGTGACCGATTGGGCGGTGGTATCGAGCAGCTTGTGCATCAGGTCTGGGCGATCAAACATCATGCCTTTTACCTTGGCATAATCCTTGGTGCCGCCACCTTCAACCATGTAGACCGCCAGGGTCCAGGGGCTGCCAGAAAAACCAATCAAGGGCACACGACCATTCAGCTCTTTGCGGATGGTGCGCACGGCATTCATGACGTATTGCAGCTCGCCTTCTGGGTCAGGCACAAATAGCTTGTTGACATCGGCTTCGGTGCGCACGGGATTATCAAACACCGGGCCTTCACCAGCTTCAAAACGCAGCCCGAGCCCCATGGCATCAGGAATAGTCAGGATGTCTGAGAACAAAATCGCCGCATCAAGCGGGTATCGCTCGAGTGGCTGGATGGTGACTTCACAGGCCAGCTCGGCGTTTTTACACAGATCCATAAAACTGCCAGCCTGGGCACGAGTGGCCTTGTACTCTGGCAGGTAACGACCGGCCTGACGCATCATCCATACTGGAGTGTAGTCGACTGGCTCTTTTAACAGGGCACGCAGAAAACGATCGTTTTTTAATTCGCTCATGTAACTCCCACAACTCTTTTTTGTGTCGCCATTGACGACTTTAATTTTTGTAACGTTCAGATTGCGCCTGATTTGTACGAGCGTCAGGACCTCGGTGCCCCTTGAGGGTGAAAAACGCGCAGCTTACAAATGTAAATGAGCATTTTTGACGCCGCAATCGTGCAAATCAGGCGTGAGCTAGACGTTGCATATTTAAACTTCGAGGTAATCGAGTATACCTTCGGCAGCGTTGCGGCCTTCGAAGACAGCCGTAACCACCAGGTCTGAACCCCGCACCATGTCACCACCGGCAAAGATCTTTGGATTGGTGGTCTGGAATTTGAATTCACCTTTCTCAGGCGCTTTAACGCGACCACGCTCATCCAGTTCCACACCATAGTCAGCAAACCAAGGCGCTGGACTAGGTTGAAAACCAAACGCAATCAAAACATGATCACAAGGAATCACCTCTTCGGAACCAGGCACTGCTACCGGACGACGACGACCACGGGCATCGGGTTCACCCAACTCAGTCGTCAACAATTTAATGCCTTCAACCTTGCCATCACCAACAATCTCAACCGGCTGGCGGTTAAACAGGAATTGCACACCCTCTTCCTTGGCATTGAGTACTTCCTTTTTCGAACCAGGCATATTGTCTTCGTCACGGCGGTAGGCACACATCACACTCTCGGCACCCTGGCGAATAGCAGTACGATTACAGTCCATGGCCGTATCACCCCCGCCAAGTACTACCACCTTCTTGCCAGCCATATTGATGAAACCCTGTTCATCCTGCTCGTAGTCAAGGCAGTTATTAACATTGGAAATCAGGTACGGTAGCGCCTCATAGACCCCAGGCAAATCTTCACCGGGAAAACCACCCTTCATATAGGTGTAGGTACCCATGCCCAGGAAAACGGCATCGTATTCTTCAATCAGTTTCTGGAAGTCGATATCTTTACCAACATCGGTATTGAGCTTGAACTCAATGCCCATGCCTTCCATGATCTCGCGACGTTTTTTGACCACGTCTTTTTCAAGTTTGAATTCTGGAATTCCAAAGGTCAGCAGGCCACCAATTTCAGGATTGCGATCATAGACAACTGGTTTAACGCCATTGCGAATCAAGATGTCGGCACAGCCCAGACCTGCTGGTCCGGCACCGATGATGGCAACTTTTTTACCCGTATCTTTAACGTGTGACAGGTCGGGGCGCCAGCCCATGTCAAAAGCAGTGTCAGAAATATACTTCTCCACTGACCCAATAGTTACGGCACCAAAGCCACCCTCACCCAGAGTACAAGCACCTTCACAAAGACGGTCTTGCGGACACACACGACCACAGATTTCCGGCAGGGAATTAGTCTGATGTGATAACTCAGCCGCCTGTTCAATCTTTCCCTCGCTAACCAGCTTCAGCCAATCAGGGATGTAATTGTGTACCGGACACTTCCATTCGCAATAGGGATTACCGCAAGCCAGGCAACGATCAGACTGCTCCGCCGCCTGCTCCTGACCGTAGTCAGCATAGATCTCGCGATACTCTTTTTTACGCTCGCCAGCCGCTTTCTTGGCCGGGTCGCGCCTATCGACCTGGATAAATTGAAAATTGTTACCCATAATTTTTATCCATCTAATTCCGTGTACTAAACCCAGAGGCGGAGGCCTTAAGCCGCCGCCTTCTGCAGATCTTCCAGCAGCGATGCAAGATCAGCCGCTTTCGGTTTCACCAGCCAGAACTTGCCGACCACCGTGGCGAAGTTATCAAGCATGGCCTGGCCACGCTTTGAGCCGGTTTCGGCAACAAATGCTTCGATCACATCACGAAGGTGATTACGATAGGCTTCTGTGGCCTCGGTGCCAACGCGATGAATGTCGATCAGCTCATGGTTGTATCTATCAACGAAGCTATTGTCTTCATCATAGATGTAGGCAAAGCCGCCAGTCATACCGGCACCAAAGTTAACACCAGTCTGACCCAATACGGTCAGGATACCGCCTGTCATGTATTCGGCACCATGATCACCAATGCCTTCAACTACCGCTTCGCAGCCTGAATTACGTACGCCAAAACGTTCGCCAGCCAGGCCTGATGCATACAACTTGCCGCCGGTGGCACCGTAAAGGCAGGTGTTACCGATGATGGTCGTCTCGTGACTGACGAAGTTACTGCCCTTAGGCGGGTAGATTACCAGCTTGCCGCCAGCCATGCCCTTGCCAACATAATCGTTGGCATCACCTTCAAGGTGCATTTCCAGACCACCGGCATTCCAAACACCAAAGGACTGCCCGGCTGAACCTTTCAGGCTCAACTTGATCGGTGCCTCAGACATACCATGGTTGCCATGAACAGCCGCTATCTCACCGGAGAGACGGGCACCAATGGAACGATCAGTATTGTGCACTTCATAGCTGAATTCACCGCCGAACTTGTTTTCAATTGAAGGCAGGGCATCTTTAACCATCTGCTCTGCAAGCTCACCTTTATCAAAAGGCTCGTTGCGGGGTGACTGGCAAATATGGGCACTGTCATTGTCATCGCTGTGCAAGATAGGGGTCAGATCGAGGCGCTGCTGCCTGGCAGTTTCGCCGTCCAGCTTTTGCAGCAGGTCAACACGACCGACCAACTCTTCAAAACTACGCACACCCAGGCTAGCCATTATCTGACGTGACTCTTCGGCGATAAAGCCAAAGTAGTTCATCACTGCGTCAACATTACCAACGTAAAAATCACGGCGCAGCACATTATCTTGCGTGGCAACACCAGTGGCACAGTTATTCAAGTGACAGATACGCAGATACTTACAACCCATGGCAACCATCGGCCCGGTACCAAAACCAAAGCTCTCGGCACCCAAAATAGCAGCCTTGATCACATCCAGGCCAGTCTTCAAACCACCGTCTGTCTGCAGACGCACCTTGTCACGCAGATTATTCTTACGCAGGGTTTGATGAGTTTCGGTCAGACCCAGCTCCCATGGACCACCACAATACTTCACCGAGGTGAGCGGCGATGCCGCCGTACCACCATCAAAACCGGCAATGGTAATCAGGTCAGCATAGGCCTTGGCGACACCGGCAGCGATAGTGCCAACGCCAGCTTCAGAAACCAGCTTCACCGATACCAGCGCTTCTGGATTAACCTGTTTCAGGTCATAGATCAGCTGCGCCAGATCTTCAATGGAATAAATATCGTGATGCGGCGGTGGCGAAATCAGACCAACACCGGGTTTGCAGTAACGCAGTTCAGCGATCAGTTCGTTGACCTTCTGCCCTGGCAGCTGACCACCCTCGCCGGGCTTAGCCCCCTGGGCGACCTTGATCTGCAACACCTCGGCACTGCGCAGGTAAGCAGGCGTGACGCCAAAACGGCCAGAGGCAACCTGTTTGATCTTGGACCGTTTAACCGTGCCGTAACGCTTGGGATCTTCGCCGCCCTCACCAGAGTTGGAGCGGGCACCGAGTCGATTCATGGCCTCGGCAAGCGTCTCATGGGCTTCGGGTGACAAAGCACCGAGAGACATTGCTGCCGAGTCAAAACGCTTATAAATATTTTCCGCAGGTTCTACTTCGTCGATGGAGACAGGCTCAACATCGTCACGCAGTTTGAGCATGTCGCGCAGGGAAAGCGCCGCACGATTGTTGATCAGGTCGGCATGTTTCTGCCAATCAGCATAGTCGCCGGTGCGCACTGCGGTTTGCAGACTGCGAACCACATCAGGATTGTAGGCATGGTCTTCACCGCCATGAACATATTTCAGCAAGCCACCCTGGCTGACGTTTTTGCGTGCATTCCAGGCTTGTTTCTGAAGTTTGGCTTGATCGGCCTGCAGGTCTTCAAAGTTTGTTCCCTGGATACGCGCGGTTGTGCCCTTGAAACACAGGTCAACCACCTCACGACTCAGGCCGACAGCCTCGAACAGCTGCGAACCACGATAAGAGCCGATGGTGGAAATACCCATCTTCGACATGATCTTGTACAGCCCCTTGCCGATTCCCTTACGATAATTAGATTCAACCTTGGCCGGTTCCAGGCCTTCGATGGTGCCAGTCTTGACCATGTCACAAAGACACTCGTAGGCCAGGTATGGATAGACCGCCGTGGCGCCGTAACCGATCAACACGGCAAAGGCATGCGGGTCACGGGCGGTGGCCGTTTCAATCACAATGTTGGCATCGCAACGCAGGCCTTCTTCAATCAAACGGTGATGCACTGCACCCGTTGCCAGCGCGGCATGAACCGGCATCAGGTTTTCACTAATACCGCAGTCAGTCAGAATGACAACAACCTTGCCAGTTTTTACGGCTGCCACTGCCTCATCACAGATGGCAATGATGGCATCTTTCAGATTGCCTTCGCGATTGAGATTGATAATGACATTGCCGTAGCCTGGATCACTATCCATGGCCAGCAACTGTTTGTATTTATTGTGCGACAACACCGGCGAGCTCACCAACAGGCGCGAGGCGTGGTCGGCGGTCTCTTCAAACATATTGCGCTCACGACCAAAGCAGGTCTCCAGCGACATGACGATGGCTTCACGGATCGGGTCAATCGGCGGATTGGTGACCTGGGCAAACTGTTGTCGGAAATAGTCGTAAGGTGAACGCACCTGCTTCGACAATACCGCTAACGGGGTGTCATCACCCATGGAACCCACCGCTTCCTGGCCGGCTTCAGCCAGGGCACGCAGGACCTGATCTCGCTCTTCAAAGCTGGCCTGGAACTGCTTTTCATAAACCTTCAGCTCATCGGCATCGAAGTTCTCACTGCAATCACCATGTTCACCAGCGAGTGAAGACTCAAGACGCTTGGAATTAGCAGTCATCCACGCTTTATAAGGTTGACGGCCCTTGAGCATATTATCGATATCTTCTGGCAACAACAGCTTGCCAGTATCAGTATCCACCGCCAGCATTTGACCCGGCTTGAGACGACCCTTAGCGACCACATCTTCAGGCTTGTAACCATAAACACCAATCTCAGAGGCCAGCGTGATGTGTCTATCCTTGGTAATGACATAGCGGGCTGGACGCAGGCCATTGCGATCCAGACTACAACCGGCATAACGACCATCGGTCAAGACGATACCGGCTGGGCCATCCCAGGACTCCATGTGCATGGAGCTATATTCATAAAAGGCACGCAGATCCGGGTCCATATTATCGATGTTCTGCCAGGCAGGCGGCACCAACAGACGCATAGCACGGAAGATATCCATGCCACCGGCCAACAGGGCCTCAAGCATGTTATCCATGCTATTTGAATCGGAACCACTCATGCTCACCAGCGGACGGATATCATCCATCGGCAGCAGCGGCGTTTCGAATTTATGACCACGGGCCACCGACCAGAAGCGATTACCCTGGACGGTGTTGATCTCACCATTATGGGCCAGGTAGCGGAATGGCTGGGCCAAACGCCATTGCGGCCAGGTGTTGGTAGAGAAACGTTGATGGAACACAGCCGTGGCTGATTCCAGCGTCGCCTCGTTTAGGTCTTTATAAAATACTGGCAGGTTGGCCGGCATGACCAGACCCTTGAACGAGATTACCCGTGACGACAGACTGGGAACATAAAAGAAGTCATCATTGGCCGCAAGTGCCTTTTCAGCACGACGACGGGCAATATAGAGATGGCGCTCGAAGGCAGCCTCACCCATGCCCGCCGGGGCATTGACGAAGACCTGCTCAATCTGCGGCAGGCTCTTAAACGACTCTTCACCACAGGCCGAGGGGTCAATCGGCACTACCCGCCAGCCAGCCACAACCAAGCCTTCCTGGATCAACTCAGCATTCAGTTGTTGGCGGGCAGCCGCGGCCAGATTGTCATCCTGATTAAGAAAGACCATGCCGACGGCATACAGCTCGGATAGGCTAAAACCCTGTTCAACAGCGGCGGTGCGTAAAAAGCCATCCGGCTTACGCAGCAACAGACCACAGCCATCGCCGGACTTGCCGTCAGCGGCCACTGCGCCACGGTGAGTTAAACATGCAAGCGCATCAATAGCGGTCTGCACCAGCCAGTGACTGGGCTTACCATCCATTTGCGCGATGAGTCCAAACCCGCAGTTATCTTTTTCAAACTCGGGGCGGTATAAACCTTGTTCCATAAGCAAAACGAGTAACCGGTTGATTGTTATTGGTTCATTTGCGCGTCCAGGCCTTGGCCTGAAAAGAAACGCAAAAGGGGACGGGAGTATACAATTAGAGAGACCTTGACGCAATCCCAGGCTACACGACAATCCGTATAATCTCTGCGATATCAATAGAATAGCGCAGATTTACGGCTCTATTTCAGATCGCCGCGGGCATCAGTAAAGCTGCGAACCCACGGCTGACTCACGCCCCATGACTTGGGCAAGGCCTTGGCTGCCTCACTGGCCTCGGCCCGATTGGCATAACTGCCGTAGACCAGCACGGTCAAAATCTTGCCGCGACGGGTAATGGGATAGGTGGCACTTTGATCAGCGATGTTGTTATTTTTCACAAATCGCAGCACCTTGTCTTTGTCCACCAGCGCCATCAACTGCATGGTGTAATGTTTGCCCGGTTGAGCCATCAACCATTCAAGCTCCGGCGCCACCCTCGCCTCAACCTTGGCCGGCGGCTCCAGCACCGGGGCTGGCTGAGGCATAACCAGAACATCAGTCTTGGCTATGATTTCAGGCGCTATATCTGGTTTCTCAACTATAGGCGTGGACTCACTCTCCGTTACAACAACCTCATCAACGCCAACCGGTGGCTCAGTGACCACAGCCACGCCAACAGTTTCTTCAGCAGCCACAGGCAGCTGTGATGCCAACTCCGCATCTGCCGGTGGCAAATCATCATCGGCCAAGCCAGTCACTACATCCGGCACAGGCACAGGCACACCCTCGGCATCTTCCAGTTCCGTGACAACCTGGCCCTGCTGTGCAGCATCCATCGCCATCAAGACCTGAGCATCTGACGCATCAGGAACGTCACTCGCTATCGATGAATCAGGCTGGATAAACTCTTCGTCTACAGCCCTATCTGACTCTACCGGCAGCGCAAACATCTGATTAATCTCATCCTGAAAATATAGCACGCTACCAATCACGACAGCTGCCAGCGCAAGTGCCACCAACTTCAAGAGCGGGCCACGATCACCATTCGGCAGGCTGCTTTTATCCTTTTTCGTCAACACGCCATGAGCCAGGGCGTTAATTTCTTCAGGCAAGCCGCCACTCTTGCGATGAATATCAGCCACCAACTCTGGTGATAACAATTCATTGAGCTGTGGCACGGTTTCTTTCATACGATGGCGCAGATATCCATCCACTTCTTTTGGGCTAAACGGCTCCAACATCAAGGTATAAGCCAGGCGCTCTTTGAGCAGGGCAAACCGGTTCAGCTTGCTAGCCTGATCCTTACGCATACTCAAAATGAGGCTAACGCTGCTATCGGAGCGTTCATCACGAAGAATCTTTTCCGCCAACAAAATCACATCATCTGTCAGCAGGTGAGCATCATCAACAATGATAATGGCCCGCCGGCCACTGCGCGCCAATGCTTGCAGATAACGATCAAGCTCCCACAGTAAATCCATGGTTGAGTCAACATCATCCAGGTCATGGTCGAAACCCCGCCCTACCTGACGTAGAAAGGACACACCATCCATCAGCGCCGTGGCGGTGACAAAGCTGATACGCCATGTGGTTGCTGCACGTTCAACGAAGGCCTTTAACAGGGATGTACGCCCAACTGCAGGCTCGCCCAGCACCAGCAGCACCTCGCTATAGGGAGCAAGGTGCAATAGTTTGTTTAGATTAAGCTTGCGTGACTCTTCGAGGTAGATAGTCTTTGGACTACTATCCACTGACGGCTCCAAAGAGGCATCTTCCACCCCGAACAGACCGGAAAAGCGCTCGCTTAATTTTGGTGTGACTTGTTGATCTTCGGCCATAGTGGGAGACTGGTTTCAATCAGGGCATTGTTGCAAAACTCGGCCCAAAACAAAAGCAATTAATCAAGTCCTGGCGTCACGCTGGCCTTCCATAAAAACCACCTGATAGCCACGCTTGCTCTGCGCGTCGCGACTTTTTATCAGTGCATTTTCAGCACTTTCATAGTCAGAATAATGATCTCGTTTAAGCCGCCCACCACTGCCCTGAAAGCCCGACTCCTTCACCAAGCTCCAACCATCGATTAGATCAGGCTGTAGAAACAGGTGATAAAAACGTGGTGGCTTACCCTCTGTCGCCGGTAACTGCATATAGATTCGCATTCAGGGTTTCTCAGGTTAACGCTGACGGGTCAAAAATTCGATCATGCTCAACAATGGCATATCGGTCTGTCATGCCTGCAACGTAATCGGCTACAGCACGGGCACGCCCTTCTTCGCCCTGGCTTGATTCCAGCAGTTCGCATCGTTTTGATTGTTCCGGCGGCAACATTTTTGTCTCTGCCATAAACGCGTCAAACAGATTCCTGATCACCCTTCCTGCCTTGTTGCTCATGCGCTGAACCCGATAATGCTGATACAGCTGCTTGCGCAAGAACTGTTTTAACTGCAAATTCAAATCACACATCTCAGCACTAAAACAGACCATTGGCTTAGCCAGGGCACGCACATCATTAATTGAACCAGGCTTATGCTTGGCCAGATTCTGCCTGGTGTTGTTAACCAGGTCAGCAACCTGATCATTAATCATACGACGGATAATCTCATGCACCATGCGCCTGCCGCTGATATCCGGATAACTGGTTTTAACCACGTCATACTGGCGCCGAAAAAGCTTAATTTCACACAACTGCTCGACAGTTATCAGACCAGCCCGCAAACCATCGTCAACATCGTGATTATTGTAGGCAATCTCATCGGCCAGATTGGCCAATTGCGCCTCAAGGCCGGGCTGAGATTTTTGCAAAAAACGCTGACCCAGCTCATCCAGTTGCCGCGCCTTATCTAGGTTACAATGTTTTAAAATACCCTCACGGGTTTCAAAGGTGAGGTTCAAACCTTGAAAATCGGCGTATTTTTCTTCCAATTCGTCAACCACCCGCAGTGACTGCAGATTATGTTCAAAACCGCCATAGTCGCGCATGCACTCATTCAAAATATCCTGACCGGCATGACCAAATGGCGTGTGCCCAAGGTCGTGAGCCAAGGCAATGGCCTCGGTCAGGTCTTCATTTAACTGCAACGCCCGGGCAATGGAGCGGCCAATCTGCGCCACCTCGATTGAGTGCGTCAGGCGAGTACGGAACATATCGCCTTCATGATTGACAAACACCTGGGTTTTATATTCCAGCCGACGAAATGCTGCCGAGTGAACAATTCGATCTCTATCGCGCTGATACTCACTTCTAAATTGTGGCGCCGACTCTGCGACCAAACGGCCACGTGAATCTTGCGACTGTGCGGCATAGTTCGCCAAGTGAGTATTGTTGTCCGTCATTCCTGCCCCTTTAATCGACTACTAATCAGGCCTGACACTGTAGCAGCGTCTGATCCAACAGCGCAGCATCGAAATCATCCGTCACCAACGCCTCACCAATAGCCTTTAACAGCACCAATCGAATTTGGCCATCCTGGACCTTCTTGTCCACCGCCATCAAGTCCTTCATTTTTTCAATACTGATGAGTGGCCCCTTAACCGGCAGCTTGGCACGCAGTAAAAGTTTTTCTACCCGCGCCACATCAGCCTTTGTTAACCAACCAAGACGGGCGGAAAGGTCTGCCGCCATGTACATGCCTGCTGCCACCGCCTCGCCGTGCAACCACTCGCCATAACCCATGGCTGTTTCAATGGCGTGACCAAAAGTGTGGCCCAGGTTCAACAAGGCGCGCTGACCATGCTCAAGCTCATCAGCAGCAACCACTTCGGCTTTATTAATGCACGATCGCTCAACAGCATAGATTAGAGCATTTGCATCACGGCCAACCAGCGCTTCCATATTTTCTTCCAACCAAAGCAGGAAAGCCTCATCCCGGATCAGGCCATATTTGATAATTTCTGCAATCCCGGCACTCAACTGACGATCATCCAGGGTATTGAAAACATCGATATCTGCAATCACACACTTGGGCTGATAAAAAGCACCAATCATGTTTTTGCCTGCAGGGTGGTTCACCGCCGTCTTACCGCCGACAGAGGAGTCCACTTGCGCCAATAATGTCGTCGGCACTTGTATAAAGGGAATGCCACGCTGATAACAAGCCGCAGCAAAACCGGCCATATCACCAATAACACCGCCACCGAGAGCAACAATGGTTGTTTGCCGGCTCATGCGTTTCTCAAGCAGGGCAGTAAAAACATTGTTCAACTGCTCCAGGGTTTTGTACTGTTCACCATCTGGCAGAATGACCGATTCAGCCCGATAACCCGCCAGCGAAGCCATCAACTTCTCCAGGTATAAGGGCGCAACGGTTTCATTGCTGACAACCAACACCTCTTTTCCGGTCAAATGATTTTGAAGCAACGCTGCCTGACCAAGCAGGTTGGTGCCTATATATATAGGGTAACTTCTGTCGCCCAGGGCAACATCTAGGGTAATCATCTGTCTGTTCTCAACTATATTTTTTATCAAGCTCAACTATGCCCTGCTGCCTTAGATGCTCCATCAATTTTCTTACCACAGAGCGGACGCTTTCTTCGCCAGTCTCCATAATAATATCAGCTACATCCCGATACAGCGGGTCACGCTGCGCCAGCAACTGTTTAATTTTTTCCTGAGGATTATCCGTCTGCAACAAAGGCCTATTACGATCACGCGCCGTACGTTTATATAATTGCTCGGGGGTAGCACACAAATAGACAACCACCCCGCGCTGCCGCAGTAAATTGCGATTATCAACATCCAACACCGCACCACCACCAGTTGCCAGGACCAAGCCCTGCCGCTGAGTCAGCTCGTCAATCATCGCTTTTTCGCGCTTTCTAAAACCTGCCTCGCCCTCGACATCAAATATAACCGGAATTTTGACACCGGTGCGGGCAACAATTTCATGATCACTATCGACAAAATCCCAGCCCAGAAATTTTGCCAGCTGTTTGCCAATCGTCGTCTTACCCGCCCCCATAGGGCCAACGATGAAGATCTTTTTTGGCTTTGTGGATAAGTGTGTCATGAACATATTGCCGTTGATTCTGCCGTCACAAAGGCAAATTTACCAAAAAACAGAGCACAGCAGTTAAATTAGGCAATAAAAAAGGGGCCATGAGTAAACTCATGGCCCCCAACATCACATAAATTAATTGATGGACAGGCCTTCTTTTATAATCTTCGGAGTAATGAAGACCAACAACTCTTCTTTGGAGTCACGCTTCGTGGTTGAACGGAACAGTGCGCCAACCAAAGGCAGGTCACCCAGGAATGGCACCTTGCTGATACCATCATTGGTGGCTTCTTCATACACACCGCCTAAGACCACAGTCTCACCATTTTCCACCAGCACCTGAGTACTAATCTCTCGAGTGTTGATACTCGGAACACTGTCAAAGATTTCACCGACACTGTCCTTCTTAATCAACAAATCCATGATAACGCGATCATCCGGCGTAATTTGCGGAGTCACTTTTAGGCTCAGCACTGCCTTTTTAAAGGAAATCGTTGCATTACCCTCTCCTGTAGCCTCTGTGTAGGCAATCTCTACACCCTGCTCAATAAAGGCCTCTTTCTGGTTAGCGGTAATCAGGCGTGGTGAAGAAACCACCTCACCTTCACCTTCAGCCACCATGGCTGACAACTCAAGATCAACATTAGTACCAAACGGCAGTTTGACAAAACTCATGGCAAAAGATGCTGGACTTCCCTTCGCAGGGGCCGCCGGTAGATCAACATTCAAACGACCTGGCGCTGTCAGAGTATCGTTATTAATTAACTCGTCCGTCGCACCCAACGTGCCACTAAACTGACTACCGCTACCGGTAGTATCTGCCCCCAGCGTGTCACGAGAAACACCAAAACGTGAACCAATATCCTTATTATAACTACTATTGGCAATGACCAACCGGGACTCAATCAACACCTGGCGCACAGGAATATCAAGACTAGTGACCAACCTATGAACCTCTTCAAGCGATGAAATCGTATCTCTAACCAGAAGAGTATTAGTGCGTTCATCGATACTTACGCTGCCACGCGCCGACAATAGGGAGTTGTTCGTATCACCCTCTCCCTGACCCTGCAGAATGGCAGAAATTTCTTCAGCTTTGGCATAATTGATCTGAATCATCTCAGAATGAAGCGCCTCTAATTCACTAATTTGCTGCTTAGCCTCCAGGTCAGCCTTTTCACGATCTGCAATTTCCTGCGCTGGCGCGACAAAAAGCAAATTACCCGTCTTTCTCACACCCAGACCCTTGGTCTTGAGAATAATATCCAGCGCTTGATCCCAGGGCACATTCTGCAATCGCAAAGTGACGCTACCAGCAACCGTGTCACTGGTCACCAGATTCATTTCGGTAAAATCCGCGATCAGCTGCAACACCGCACGCACCTCGATATTCTGGAAGTTCAGCGACAAGCGCTCACCAACAAAACCGCCTTCATCGCCCTGCCGGCGTAAATCTTCAAGAGTTGGCTTAACAGATTTTTTAAGTTCCACGGTCAACAGATCACCCGACTGATAAGCCATGTGCTCAAACTCTTCTTTAGCACTGATAACAATGCGAACGTTGCCACCCTGTCGAAAAGTATCAATCATGGTTACTGGCGTTGCAAAATCGACCACATCAAGTCGCTGCTCCAACTCTTTGGCTATGCTGCTATCAATGAAATCCAGCGCCAGCTTACCGCCTTGCTCCTGAATGTTAACGCTAGTGCCAGCATCAGACAGGGCCACTATAATGCGCCCCTCACCTTCTTCACCACGGCGAAAGTCGACACTCTTAACACTGTGACTGGCAGAAATCTCACGACTGGTAAATACCGTTGCCTCTTTATCTACTGGCGCTGACGAAACCGACATAGCAGAACCTGTACTGTCCAAAATAACATAAACATTATTGCCTTCAACGCGCGTCTCATATGGCACCAAACGCAGCAGATTCAAGACCACCCGTGTTCTGCCGCGAGCCTCAACAGCGCTAACGCTTCGTGCAGCACCCACACCCACCTGAGTAGTGCGCTTAGCAAGGTTATTGTTTGTTGCCGCAAAGTCCATCGCAATCCGGGCTGGGTTATCAATAGTAAAGCTCAGCGGCTCTGCTGCTGGGCTAGACATGGAAAATTTGATCTGCACCCGGTTGCCAGGCAAGCTTGAGACATCAATAGCCTCCAGGGAATTTTCAGCCATCGCCTCTTCAGCATTCACCTGCGCCGCAGACAGGCCCAATATCAGCATGGCCATCAACATAAACCGCTGCATCACCTTATGGCTCCAAAAATCTCGCTTCATCATCACCTGCTCACCCATATTCCCGATTCGCTTCATTGTCATGCTCCCCCAGGGATCATTCCGCTACTGCCAGAGAGGCTGGCCGCTGAATCCAGGCCCCCAAGCCATCTGGCACAACCTCAATCAATTCTATTTTGTCCTCAGCGACAGACGTCACCTGACCATAATTCTGACCTAGGTAGTTGCCAACGACTATTCTCGACACCAGCCCATCGGGAGAACTAACCAGTGCCGAGCTCTTGCCTCCCTTGGACATTGTTCCCACCATTCGCAAGGTATCCAATGGAAAGGCCTCCAACGATTCACGTCGGCGCCCCAGGTCTGGCTGTAAACCACCTTCGCTATTATCCGCCTGCTTTCTATCTTTTGCCGCAAGCATGGCCTTGGTCTCCCATGACATAAAGGGATCACCATAGTCATTGGCTGAATAGGCAAAACTCTCAACCGGAACAAATTCTGGCAATGGCGTTATACGCCCCTTGGTGCTAGCTTTCACTTCATTGATATAGGCTTGGAGATCGGTATTATCACCACCGCTACACCCTACCAGCAAGAAGACCATAACTGCCAACGTAGCACCACGTGCATATTTTTGCTGCCACCTCATACTCATTGCCCATCCTCCTGATAGCGATAGGTCTTAGCCGTAGTCGACATGCTTAATTCTTCGTCCTTGGCTGAAATTCTAATATCGTGCAAAGTCACAATACGGGGCAAGGCAGCAACATCACTGACAAATGCACCAAAATCATGATATCGCCCGGTCACCTTGACATCGATAGGCAACTCAAAATAAAACTCGGCCGGCTTTTCAGCCTGCGGCTTAAAAAGTTCAAACTCTAAACCATTCCCCAGGCCTGCCTGCGAAACGTCAACCAACAACTCGGCCACTTCGGTCTTACTCGGCAACTGCCGCAACATCGCCCCAAATGAACGCTCCATATCAGCCATCTGCTGCTTGTAGGCATCTAGATTGACCGCCTTAAGCTGCTTGACCTTAAAGGCATCCTTCAATTCGGCCTCTTTTTGTCTTGCCTGCTCCAGTTCTTCCAGTTGATGCTGGGTGACAAACCAATATCCTGCGCCTAACACTGCCAGACAAATCGATAGAATGGCTACTGCCTTAACCAGTACAGGCCATGACCCCGGATCACTGGGATCCAACCCCTTAAACTGTTCAAAATCAATATTTTTCAGGTTCATTGGCTTTCTTCCGCCTTCTTAGCCTCAATCTCTTCGGGCGTTAACTGCTTGACCTTCAATGTAAACTTGCTTGAACGACTACCATTTTTCTCCTGCACCTGAATCACTTCAAGTTTGGGGCTATCAAACCACTCAGACTCATCCAGATTACGCATGAATGCCGAAACACGGGCATTGGACTGCGCCAACCCCTCAATCGATAACTCCACGCCTGATTGTTCAAACTTTGTCAAAAACAAACCATCGGGCAAGGCCAGCACCAATTTGTCGAGCATATGCACGACCATCGGCCGGCGAGTCTGCAGGTTTTGAATGACATCCATCCTGTTAAGCAGCTGTTTCTTCTTTGTCTCCAGCTCCTTAATCTCTTTAATTCGATCATCAACCTTCGCAATTTCAGCTTCTAAAAAACTATTACGCAAATTTTGATCGTCAATATCACCTTCTATTTGCATAAAAATAAAAAAGACAATTACCGACATCAATACAACAGCACCAAAAACAATAGAGGTGAACTGGCGTTTGCGCTCATTTCGTAACGCTTCCCTCCAGGGCAATAAGTTGATGCGCGTCATTAGTCAAAACTCCTCAATGCCAGTCCGCATGCAATCATCAACGCTGGCGCATCAGCACCTAGCTGTTGTGCTTTAATCTTGGAAGAAAGAGACATATTGGCAAATGGATTGGCCACAGTGGTGGGCACACCCAGCTTATCCTCAATCAACTCATCAATCCCGGCTATTGAGGCACAACCACCGGCCAAAACCACATGATCAACACTGTTGTATTGACTAGAGGAAAAGAAAAATTGTAATGAGCGACTGACCTGCTGCGTCATAGCGTCCTTGAATGGCTGCAACACCTCGGGTACATAATTATCAGGCAAACCGCCCTGTTTTTTAGCCAACCCAGCTTCCTCGTAAGAAAGGCCGTAGCGACGTTGGATCTCTTCGGTCAGCTGCTTGCCGCCAAATACCTGCTCGCGGGTATAAATCATTTTAAAATCATGAATGACATTTAGAGTAGTCATGGTGGCACCGACATCAAGTATCGCCACCGTCAAGCCATCACCCGCATCAGTCAATTGTGGCGCAATCAACCTATAGGCAGCCTCCATGGCATAGGCTTCAACATCGACCACTTTTGCCGTCAGGCCACCTAGTTCACAGGCCGCCACCCGGATATCGACATTTTCACTGCGTGACGCCGCAAGCAACACCTCTACCGTGTCAGAGGCATCACCTTCACGGCTATCGGGCGCCCCCAAAATTTGGAAATCCATATTGACCTCATCCAATGGATAAGGGATGTACTGATCCGCCTCTAACTCAATCTGCCCTTCCATTTCATCATCGCTGAGGTTCTCCGGCATATTGATGACCTTGGTAATAACAGCCGAACCTGCTACGGCAACAGCAGCGAGCTTTGTCCTGCTGCCAGCACGCTTAACCGCACGATTAATTGCCGCGCCCACCGACTCAACATCTGCAATACTTTTTTCTACCACAGCATGTGGCGGTAATGGCACAACAGCATAACTATCTACCTTGTAGCGGCCGCCACTTTCGCTGAACTCCAACAGCTTGACTGCTGTCGCACTTATATCCAGCCCTAACAGGGATGCAGATTTTCGTTTAAAGAGGTCCAATTTAGAATTCTCTAATTTATTCCATTAATATGTAGCATTATGCCTTTGAGGATTTATCGGGCATTTAATACCATACTTTATATTTATTCCCTATTTCTAGGATTATCCTAAAAATGCCAGATATCTTCATGTAGTATACATCGGAAGAAGCAGAGCAAACCTTAGTTCGACATCTGTAATAATGCTATCAAATTCACATATAAGATCTCATTAAAGCAACAACTATGAAGTTTATTCACAAACTGGTTCGCCGTGGCGCATTGCTAGCTTTAATACTTTCGCTAGCTGGCGCTATCGCTGCTACAGCCACCTACCTCTATCTTGCTCCGCAACTACCTTCGGTTGATGCCTTAAAAGATATTCGCTTCCAGGTACCGCTTCAAGTGTATAGCCAGGACAATCAGCTAATCGCTGAATACGGCAGCAAGAAACGTGACCCACTCCGATACGATCAAATACCAACAACCATGATCAACGCCATCCTCGCCGCCGAAGATGATAGATTCTTTGAGCACCCAGGGGTTGATTACAAAGGCATACTCCGCGCAGCTGCCAAACTCATAACTACGGGTGAAAAATCACAAGGCGGTAGCACAATCACCATGCAGGTAGCGCGTAACTTTTTTCTCAGCCGTGAGAAAACCTACCTACGCAAGATAAACGAAATCTTCCTCTCATTCAAAATAGAAAATAAACTCAGCAAAGAACAAATTCTCGAGCTCTATCTAAACAAAATCTATTTGGGCAATCGTTCCTACGGCATCGGCAGTGCAGCCATGATTTATTATGGCAAACCACTGCAAGAACTGTCCCTTGCTCAATACGCTATGCTCGCCGGTCTGCCCAAAGCACCATCCAGCTACAACCCCATCGCCAATGCCGAACGCGCCCTAATTCGTCGTAACTATGTATTAAGACGCATGCTCTCACTTGATAAAATCAGTCAGGCCGAACATGATAGCGCCAGAGCGGAAACAGTCAGCGCCAAGCTCAATAAACAACATATTGATCTTGAAGCACCATACATAGGAGAAATGGTGCGCAGCTATATGTATGACCTGCATGGCGAGGACGCCTACACCAATGGCTACAAGGTATTTGTCACCATTGATCCCGAACTGCAACTTGCAGCACAAAAAGCCTTGCGCCAAAATCTGCTCAATTATGAATACCGCCATGGCTTTCGTGGCCCTGTCGAACACATTGAAATCAGCCCTGAAACAGATAGCAACACCGTCCTTAAACGACTCAAGGCGTTGCCCACCGTCGGCAACCTAAAGCCCGCATTAATACTAAGCAGCGAAGAACAAACCAGCCAAGCCTTACTAGCCAACGGCGAACAAATCACTCTGGACTGGACTGGCCTATCATGGGCAGCACCTTACCTTGACACCAATCATATAGGCAAACCGCCAACACTGGCCGAACAAATTATCACTGGTGGTGACATCGTTTATGTTTTACAGGATGACAACAACGAATGGCAGCTTGGCCAAATCCCCAATGTCTCCGGTGCCATCATCGCACTAAACCCCAAGGACGGTTCACTGATTGCGCTATCAGGTGGTTTTGATTTTTTCTACTCTAAGTTTAATCGTGCCACCCAGGCCAAGCGCCAGGCAGGCTCTAGTTTCAAACCATTTGTCTATTCAGCCGCACTTGATAAAGGTTTTACCACCGCATCCATCATCAATGATGCACCGGTAGTTTTCGATGACCCTAGCCTGGAAACCTCATGGCGCCCAGAAAACTATAGCGGCCGCATTTACGGTCCAACCCGCCTGCGTGAAGCCATTACACGCTCACGCAATCTTGTTTCGATCCGACTGCTGCAAGCCATCGGTATCCCCTATGCCATTGACTATGCACAACGCTTTGGTTTCGAAGCCGAACAATTACCTCGCGACCTGTCACTATCATTAGGCAGCGCATCGGTAACACCCATGGACATCGCCTCGGCCTACACCATCTTTGCCAATGGCGGCTTCCGCATTAACCCTCATTTCATCCAGCGCATTGAAGACATCAAAGGCAATATCATTTTTGAAGCAAAACCAGCCATTGCCTGCCTGCCATGTGAGCAAGCGGCCCTTGCCAGCAGCACAAATGAAATTGAACCCATGCCAGATAACCAGACGGAAGTCTTTATTAGCGAAACTCTGGATGCAACCGACATAGACATTGAAACTGAAAACGCACCTCAACCCAGACTGGCTGAACGCGTCATCTCACCTCAAAATGCCTACTTGATGACCAGCATGATGCGTGACGTCGTCAAACGCGGCACAGCACGGCGCGCCTTACAACTCGGCCGCAAAGATCTGGCTGGCAAAACCGGCACCACAAATGATCAACGCGACGCCTGGTTTTCAGGTTTTAACAGTGAAATTGTCGCCATCAGCTGGACCGGCTTTGATGATGGAACGCCACTCGGGACAAAAGAGACAGGGGGCCGCGCCTCACTCCCTTTGTGGATAGACTTCATGCGAACTGCACTTAAAGATCGACCTGAAACCCCACTGGAACAACCAGAGGGACTAATCACCGTTCGCATCGATCCCAAGACAGGGCTGCTTGCTGCACCCAAGCAGAAAAATGCAATCTTTGAAACTTTTCGTACTGAATATGCCCCACAACGACGAGCAGCGGATATTGATGACTCTATCTCAATACCCGACATCAACAACAATGGTGAAACAGCACCACAATTACTTTTTTAGATATGGCAAAAAAGTCAGCACACACTAACAGCAGCAAGGACCTGCGCATGCGTCTACAATTGGCGCAAGAAGCGGCGCGACTAATTGCAGAAGAAGGCATCAAA
>Ga0316207_10001773_pt1 | contig 24779 bp, 18 predicted proteins | sample 6weekpyrite_MG_FD_204943 | JGI IMG/M metagenome (GOLD analysis project Ga0316207, IMG submission 204943) | Microbial mat bacterial communities from mineral coupon in-situ incubated in ocean water Damariscotta River, Maine, United States -... | ecosystem: Environmental > Aquatic > Marine >... | reverse complement strand
GAATGACCAATGCCCTGACACGGGGTTTACTCAAATCATTAGCACTGTCAAAATCAAACGTAAATTCAATATAACGTATATCTGCATCCAGCGGATAATCCGTTTCTATAAAGGCCCCGTTTATTGACAGGTTTTTTATTATTCCCGTTGCAACTGGTTTACCGTAATGATAAAGCAGAACGTCCAGATTTGAATTTGTATCAATGCGTTTATTGTAGCGATGACTCATTATCATTATCTATTACCTGTTAAAAAGTTTATAAAGACAACGGTTTCATACTAAAACTTTACAAATAACCTGATTTGATCTTGTATTATATTATTAATGATGAATACAGTTAATAAGGGCATATACGTATATCCAACGGAGGTTTCATTAATCAAAAACGACAACGGCCAGCAATAAAGGTATATTTAACCTTATGGCCATTAAACATGACATTACAGTGAATAAGATAGTGACTCAAAATAGCTCAAGGACTGCGACTCAAATTGCGCTGATCTACTTTGCTAATGGTGTTTTATGGATCACTTTTTCTGATTTCCTTCTCATGTATATGATCAAAGATACTGAATTTTCCAAGTTATATAGAAAAATATTAAAGAAATATTGAAGATATTAAACCGGTCGTTGACAAATAAATGACAGACCACGATTTATAATCAAATTTCCATGATGAAATGATAACCGTCGTCTGTCACCCATTTTCCCTTTCATTCAAGCTGTAGAGGTCAAACTGTTGTGGTCAATAGGTCGTAATCAACCAGATTCAAACCCAATAACAAAGCTCAGGCTCTTTAACAGACGGATCTTCATCACTTTGATTTTTGTCACCCATATTAAAAACCTCCGCTTCTATTAAACACCCCTGCTCTAGCATTTTTCGCATATACGCCACCAATACATCAGAGTGAATTAAATAAGCGCCTTTACGCAGCCGAAATAAAAATTTGGTATGTGTTGGCCTGAACTGCCCAGGTTCAAACGTGGCAGCTGGCATAAACGATGACACATACTGCGTAGTAATATCAGAAAAATACGCCTTAAACTCCCTGAGTAAAACCACCGCACCCTCTTTTTCAACAGAGCCAAGCTCACCTTTAACCACCGCCTCAAGAAAGCGATCTTTTAACGGCCGCTCATTCTGTGGTTTATCACCACTTTGTTTATTAGTGTTTATTTTATAAAGTTTACGACGCGTATTGCTGTTTTCATTTTTAGACATTGAACCATCTCCATGCTGTGAAAGATATTGCGACTAAAGTTGTAAGAAAATAGCCGCGGTGTAATTAGAATCAACATGCGATGTAAATGAGTATTTGAGCCAAAGCGATGTAACCCATGAGCAATAAGCCATTTAACAAGCCCAAAAAGAAGCCCGTCATGCCTGTATGCTTCTAGCAGGAATTAATTCGACAGGATCGAATTTAAACATGCTCTGCATGGCCCCGAAGTGTAATGTAGGGGTAAAAACACAAGGATGTGTTTTATAATCCAGCGACCTAGATTTTGACCTGAATCCCGCCCTAGCCTTTAACCGTCATACCCGACAAAATCTTCTGTAAAGATTTTGAAGGTGCCCTGCACGGCCTGAAAGGCGGAAGGCATGAGCCTGGAGCAATGCTTCTGTCGGGTATCCAGTGACCTTGATCTTGACCTAAGACCTACGACCAATCCCCATCAGGAAACCCGATGCTTCGAAAAGCACCGGATACATTCACCACCGGCTAATACTGATTTACAGCATTAAGCCGTTACGGCGAGTTTGTTGACCCGTTTGGTGACTGCTGCATAAGCTCCAACAACTCAAGCGCCCCAGCAATATCAACCGGGTTTAATAAAAGTCGCATCTCTTTAACCCGAGCATCAATATCACAATAAACACGCACCAGACGGCTTCGCGTCTGAACCGATAAAGGCAAACGCAACACATCATGCGTGTGCAGGCGTAAGGTTTCCAATAGTTCGGCGAGAGTCGAATCAAAACGGTGTGTGTTTATAATGGGAATTGAGCCAGTATTAGCGCCGGGGTCGTTTCCAGCGTTACTGCGGGGCTCATTATTGACCACGTTATTGAACATAAAATGATCAATTGAGTGAGAATTGTAACTTTTTGCGCAGAATTCTCTTCCGGCAAAGCGGTGACCTGGCGTATCATCAGTAGTAGCCATATTAACCTCTATGTTAGGTTGATTGGTGAGCTGGCTTTTGGTGTGTCGAGCACCTTAAGTCAGCGTTAAAAATTTAAGGGTTCAGGGTAAGTTAGCCGATAAAAAACCTCCAGAGTGATAAAGACAAACAAACTCTAGCACACAGTTTGTTTAGATGGCAAAGGGGTTTTTGTAGGGATTTTTGGTAAATTTTAGTGGCTGGTTTTTCCTGGGTTCTGTCTTAACTATTTGAATAAATCGATAAGCCGACCAGGCATCGAACGGCTGTTTTTAAAGCTACATGTAGCCTGCGACTCTCTATCACTAAATGATTCTTTTCTATTCAAGGTTAATAAAGTCGAAAACTAAAGCAGACCTTCTCCGTAGTGTCACTATAGGTCGCCTGCCAATCATAAGCGGACCTTCGTAAGGATTAGTTTTAATTTCTGCTCTATCAGGAAAGCAAAAATTTAGTGGAAATAAAAAGGGTCTAATTAGCCGTCATTCTGAACATCGTGTTTCATAAAGATAGATAAAGCTAATTCCTTTTAGCTTTATTATTGTTTTAACCTTCAGATTTTTCTAATTTTTTCAGGGTGTCAGTCGCTAATTTTAATACATCTGCTTCGTTATTCATCTCTGATATCGTGGCTAAGAAGGCTGTTAATTGCGACAGTCTCTTTATATAATCTGAGATATATTTATTCTTAGTTTCACCATCCGACATTGCTACCATGCCTGTACATGCAGATTCGGCCAATCTATCATAATAAAATGCAGTAACTTTAATTTTTTCAATAGTTTCTGGCTTATATTCAAATTTTCCTACGGTAAATTTCCAAGGATTTTCCTCTCCATTTGGGAATTCAAGACCTTCAACTGATATATCAAATCCATCAAGATTAACATTAAGATTGCACTCTACATTTTTTATAGAAATTTCCACATTGCCGACTTTGTATTTTTTCTCAGATGAGGTTGTTGTAGCGCATGCCGTAATAAAGAAAGTTACTAATATTGACGTTAATAATATTTTTAATTGTTGCATTTGATTTCCTCAAGTATTGATATTGACTTTTTATTTATGTAATTACGCATATCATTATATTCATGATACGCATCATTTTCTTCATATGGAAATAGTCCATCGTAAACATTATCTAATCGTGTTATCTGATCTGATCCATACTTTTTAATATCGTTCTCTAACAATTTATATAGCATAAGATTTAAATCATATTCGATTATATCAAGTACTTCATCTTTAGTAGAATAGGAACCATTAACCATAAACTCATCTATTATATCGTGAAATTCAGATTCGACTGCACTCTCATCAATCGAGTAAGTAATGGCCGCATATTTAAGTTCAGTAGCTATGCTAGAATAGTATTTTAATTTTGATAAAAATAAGTATCTATCAGTTTGATATTGTGATGATACTAATTTACGATCAAAAAGAACCGCTTTTTGCATTAGTTTTTCACGCTCAATGGATACATTTTCCTTAACTGTGTCAGGAATTCGCGGATCTAAAAGTGTACTGCAAGTATACTCATTGATGCTGTTTATCTTTGTTATTAATTGCTTGAATCTATTGTTTCTACATGTGTTTTCAATTATTCTATCTGTAGAGGGAGTAATAGTTGGTAAATCGCGACATGTCAATGAACGAATATTAGTCACGAGACCTGGTATGTTAATTTGTGTCATGGTACTTTTATTTGAAATATAGTTTATATCAATAATAAAGTATATTTCAGATGAGGGATCAAATGTAGATACAGACATCAGATTGGAACTAGTGGTAGTGGTACTAATAAAGCTATTATTTTCACTCTCTGTCGTTGAATTGACTATAGCTGATAAAGCCTCATGGCTTAGTAATATTGCGACCACTGAAAAAATACTTACTATTTTCATATAGAGTCTAAATCCTTTAATGGATTAATCTTGATATTGTTTTTAACTATATCATATGTAAATATGTTTTATTGTCTTCTAAGTGATGACAGAAGACAAACTACTTGTTTCAAGGCCTTACCCTGGTCTATCCGTCTCCACCCAATCATTAGCGGCCGTTCGTTAATCTTGAACTTATTAACCCCTAACACTCAAAATCAGTTAATAAAATTTACATATTGTACTTCAAGCGTCGCTTAACGAAGGCAGGCTGTGTCCCCTCCAAAATATCAATAATTTTATGATTAATTCTTGGGTTCTCAATTGCCCCTATTTCGAAACTAAATTTGTAGTTTTCAGACTTTTCTAGCTTTACGTATATAACTTGTTCCGCATCAGCACCCACCGCTAGATTTGGGTTATGAGTCACGAGTATAACTTGCCTATTTTTCTTAGCGTCTCTAATGCAATTAGCGAGTACGGAAAATATACTTTCATTATCCAAGTTATCCTCTGGTTGATCTATAACTAGAGGAATGTTGTCCCTATCAAGCTGAAGATAAAACACTAAAAGCAATAACCCTTTTTCGCCGGGAGATAGTTCGTTGAGATTTTTTCCGCCTAATCGAAGTTCATATTTCGCAGAGAAATATCCTAGTGAGAATAAATAGTCGTAGAAGTCTTTTGTGTTCATCACCTGATCTTTCAATGAGATGGGTTCACCATCATAATTTTTTAATTTACTAATTATTTCATCGAATAACCGATATATAGAATCGAAGTCGTTCCAATCTACATCTGATACTAGGGCACTCATCAATTTATCTGGATTGTTTGCACCGTGAAAAGCACCACGGCGATTCTTCATTATGTGATCTAGAAATTCCTTAGTAAAAAACCTATCTAATACGAAGGAGGCATCAATTTCCACTGAGAACTCATCTGTGCGAACAGCACTAAGCTTTGATTCGACACTATTTTTCAGCTCTGAGTAAAATGTAAGAATCTGCTTCTTGCTTTTAAAAATTTTCCTAGCTATTTCCTTCCTGTCTTCTAGAAGGTCCGTAAGCTTTTGTCCTAGCTCAGTGTCGATGTATGATATTATTTCTTGCAGGTTTCTTATAGTTCCCGCTCTTGGCTCACTTTCTTCACCCAATATATCGATTCTTTGCTGTTTCCATTTTGCCAGTTTTTCAAGATATGTCTGATATTTACGTTGAGGGGTACCTAGCTGTTTCTTAAGATTGTCGATCTGATCATTCACAAAACTGTAGCCATTGCGTAGATCGGGGAGACTTTTTAATATCGTTATATTGAAATCTGCCTTCAGTTTCATCTGATTATCAATTTCAAGTTTGCTTATTTCTCCTGTTGCAATTTCAATCGCCTTCTCAATTGGGCCAATTTCGACTACCACATTCAAAATAACATTGATATCTAGTTCTAGCTCTTCGCAAACTGGTTGCAACTCCTCTTTTTGGCTTTCTAGGTGGCTACTAACAGTAGTGATGTTTTGCAGAAGTGAGTTTAATTTCTGTAGACGATTTTTTTTCTGAGATAAAAGTTCAGTTGTTCGTTTTCCAGTAGCACTAATGTTATCCCGCTTTTCAGTAAGGGATTTTATATTATCTGAAAGCTCCTTTTGTTCTTCCGACTGTGTATCCGGTTTGCTTACTTCTTCTGGTTTTGCTTTGTCTAAGGAAGTAAGCTCATCCTGTTTCGCCTTTAACTCTCCTTCGAGCTTCTTTTTATGCGAAGGATCTGCTTTCTCTTCACAATCAACAATTTCAATATTCAACTCTCTAAGCTGCGACTTTAGTGCGCTGGTTTCTTGTTTACTTTGCTGTGTTTTAAATCCCTGTAGCTCAGGAAATGTTGATAAACCCATGCGATCGGTTTCCTCTACATGAGAAAAAACTACATCTTCGATCTCTTTTCGAAACTCTTCTATCTCAATTTCGTTGGTAAGCTGCTCGAAGTAATTTTGGGGTAAATAGCGAATTTGTTCAGGCTTTGTTCTATCTATCCCTTCATTAAGGTTCTTTTCTACAGTAGACGCACTTTGCCAAGTTAGTGTGGCATTGAAGTTTTCTGCATATCCGCGCTGTTTAAATTTCTTGTTTGTACCTTTATCAGAAAGAAAGGAAAAATATTCTTCCTGCCTGCTCTCGCCCAACAAACCGATGATATCTACTAATGCACTTTTTCCACTCCCTTTGTTTCCAATGATGACTGTTAACTCAGGATTCAATGGAATACTAACACGACTAAACCAAATACCATTTGATTCGTCATATGAGGGAATCTTATTTATTTCAAGCTGGGATAGAAATTTTGTTGCTTGGTTTACCTTTCTCGACTCTACGGAGGGTTCCACACCGATAAATATTCGAGAATCCGGTTCGAAACATATCTGCTGTAAACCTCGAAATGTTAGATCACATTTAATCCAGGTCGGATCAAACCCAGCTACATTACCCTCAAGCCGTTCGAGGTCTGAGAATGAATGAGAGTCACTTCCTGAAACAACTGGCTTTGGCAGTGACTTACCACTATCGTACCGATCTGTCCTAAGGAAATATTCTTTACTACCGGAATCACCTAAAAATAGATCGGACATTTTATCAATCTTATCGGTAATAAGAACTTTCCTGGGCGACGAGCTATCTGTACTTCGCACCCCATCATTCTTTGCGGGGAATGCAATCAGATAAGGCTTAGAGTCTCCAAATGTTTCTTTTAAAGCATTTTTTAGACTATCTATCGTAACGGAAGCTGATGCGAATTCGCTTGAGCTACTAAGATCTGCACAGGATATTTTTACTCCGTGCTGATTCTCAGCTAGGGTTTTCAGATCAGACAAAAAACTGGTTATCTTCGACCTGGGGCATTTTTCTTCGTCATTATTGAAGATGACATGAATATGAGGGTTTGCGCTATCACTACTTATCGCTTCAGCAAGGCGAAGTTCTATATTAAGAAAGAATACTTTCTTTGAATTTGGATATTTAGCTCGGTATTTTTCTATTAGAGTGTAATAACCATCAGCACTAAAATAATCTGTTACACCGAACGCGACCACCGTGGAATTTTCTAGAAACTCGATATATTGTTTCCAAGCTTCTTCACCAGTTCCGTAACTATTCGAGAGCTTTGTGTCTGGCGTGTGAATATGTAAGTCCCAACGTCGCCATTCAGATCCTTTTAGAGAATTTTTAAAATCCATACTCAGCCCATACGTAATAAATATATTTTATCCATCAAACTCAGTTTTACGAAGTTTGGCATTCTAGCGAACTACTCATCAGGGTCCGCCTTGGGTCCTTTTCAGAAGTTTAACACGAAAACTACTTGGTCCTATTTTTGGCTAGTGAAGGAACCTATATTAGCAATTACTAAATGGCAGCTTTGTGGTGAAAGCTGACTCACACCGTCTAAATCAATAACTATTTCTTTTCCGTGGATTTATGCAGCTACCTGTTATCAGCTAGCGTGTATCCCGGTGACAAGTCTTGTGATTTGCCTACCAATTTTACAGCGTCAAAATCAAATCCCGTGACTGATAACCTATGACTTTTTTTGTGAAAGTAAACTATCTTCTCGGTCTTCCACATAAAATGTATTAGCAATTCTTTCAACCTCAGAGGCCATTATTTTCCGCAAGCTTGCACAGCCTGTAAAATTAGAGGCCGGGCTAAAATTAAATCCAATTTTTAGATACAAATGACAATTAATTGGTAGTAAATAAAAATCTGATGACTTACCACCACTTAATGTATAATTAATAAAAGTAATATCATTAAGTTTAACTGTTCTATATTGTGTCGGGAAAATTGGTAACAGAACTTCAGATTCAAAGTCACCATCTTCTATATATTTTTGATTTATTGGTTGATAGTAGTTATTCAGATCTTCATGTTCATAATGAATTAAATTATCGGCATCAGACAAACATAATGCGGAGTTATCTGATTTCTTTAAAACATCAATACTAAATCTTGTTGTGCCATTTATTGTCTCACCGTTGAGATTTACACTGTAGTCCCACCAGCGATTTATAATATTTATGACACCATTTGATGCTAGAGATACGTTTTTAACTAAATCAACATTTTCAACCATGTCCTCAGCCGGCATATCCTGACTAAAATTTTCTGGCATACTAAAGTGAAATTTACTGCCTGACAGGTTTACCTGCCTTGCCCGAAGCGGGTAAGGCGTAAATTCTTCGCTATGAGAAGCGTTATTATGAATAATATCTAAAATACGTTTAAGCACCGATTTATCTCAAAAAATTATCTACTGCAAACTTTGTAACAGTTTTAGTTGTATTTTCAACAAAATCTAACGTAGGCAGGGATTTTAAAAAACCTCTCTGTAATTTACTTAGTGGTTTACCCGCACCCTTGGTAACTTCTCTTTTCCAGACACCAAATTCCATTGCTTCTGGCGTGGTATGAGGGCTTGTATTTGCTGACCCACCTGCCACTCTTCCAAAAAATATAGCAGAGCCTAATAAATTAACTAAGCTTGGCTCAGTAAAGGCATTAAAACCAGCTATTTTATTAACACCGTCAAACCTGTTTGACTGCGGCGGTAACACTGTCATACCGGCTCTTTTACACAATGTAGATGACCTGAGATGATTTGCACCACTTCCGTGGAATGCAATAACGTGTTTATCTAGCGAGTTGCGTCGCCCTTTGGAAAACACACCATTAAAACCACCTGTTATTGCCCATCGACTATTGCCATTTAGGTGATATCTCACAGCCTCTGAAAAGATTATCCCTCCCTGACTATGAGCAACCCAATGAACATCTTTATCGTCTGATTGAGACTGTCTTAAATGCTCAGACAATTGTACTGCAAGCCCCGTACTTTGACCTACTTTATCTTTAGTGCATTCCCACAGATCACCCAAAGCACCCACTGATGGGTTGTGATATAGCGTAAATTCATTAATACCCTCTCCATATTGATACTCTATATGCTTGGCCATAAGCCACACGGCCTTTTCATGATCATTTAGCATCCCATTTACCGCCGCATATTTAGTAGTAATCTTATTTACCAGGCAACTTCCCTCTTTTGACCAGCCTCGTTTAGGATCAAGCTTTACATGATACAAGCCCGGCTTTTCCTGCTTAGCCCTTTCAAGAAAAGCACTTTTTACTGTATCAATGCTGTAAATAGTAACCTCACCGCTTATGATGCGATAAGAAATCTGATAATCACCGACTAACTGTTTTAAATGATCTACAGAGTTTTTTCTTTTGTGAGTGTCGTCAGAGACTGCCCGTGGATTACTTGTTAAGGAATAAATCCTTCTTTCCAACAAATCTGCTGTATATTTATCTGATATGCCATAAAGAGACTCAAGAGCAACTTTATGTATATATATTTGATATCCGTTAATATATTTAACTGGTACGAGATCCTTCTTAAACGCTCTATGCCCTGCAGTCATATCGTTCATATTTGCATCCAACATCCTGTTTGAGTCAAAACGATAATATCAATAAATATTAAGCATGAAAAGAACGCACCAGTATTTAACACGCCAATCGCCGCTTTAGCCAATAATTAAAGGGGTCACCATGTGATTGTTAAGACTCAGGGCTACAAGTTAATATTATAATTTAGGCAGGTATTCCAGGAGACAGCCGGTAATATAGAGAATGACTGGCTGTCTATGAAATTAAGAACGGTAGAACCAGGCTGTTAAGCTACTTGAGCACTCCATTCGCTTTCATTATCTTTTAGGTCCAGCTCCACTCTATCCCAATGTGCGTCTCTATTTAACTGGCTAAGGTGCTCAACGAGTTCTTTTATTTTACAGCACCCATCTTCATCTTTGCTCACAGTAGCAATATAGATGGTACGTAAGAGCCTCTCGGCAGTTTTCGGCATCTTGACTCGACCACTTTCCCAGTTACGAACAGTTGTTTCTCCAACTCCAAGTAACGCAGCCAGGGTTGTTTGAGCCATTTCTAGCTCAATTCTAAGAAACCTGATTTCTTCTTTACTTAAGGTGGGCTTGTCTCTTGCAATGCTTAGGCCTAATACATTGTGAAGGCCCTCAATATCTTTAACGGAAACACCTTTGCCATAAGGAGTTTCTTTAATTTCAAACCCTCCTTTTAGCCATACATTAGGTAGTCCGCAGCTTTCGTAGTGAAGCATACCATTATCAACAGTATACATTCTTCTTCTCCTAGATAAGCGTTTGTTTCTTATAGTATTTTAAACGCAGTTAGCCATTATAGGCTGTAATAACAATAGTTAAATTTCCATTTCCCTGGTTATCAAGAACCACAACAACCGTAAGCGGCTCGCCAGCTGAAAAACAATTTATATTCATTTTCCAATTGCCGCGCGTCTCTCTATACGGTCCCTCAATAATTCTTCCATTTTTCAAACATTTAAGAATTTGGACCGCAGTTATTCCACGCTCAATCATTTTCTCTTGAGCGTGGTCTGTGATTATTACGTTTGACGTATCTTTCACAATTTCAGCTATAACCTGCATAGCTTTAACTGGCGTTAGATCAAGATTTACCACATTGCTAATGTTTTCTGGCAAACTCAGTGTCCTTCAGTTTTTAAGGGCTTTTATCATTTATCTATTTTTCCATACCGTCAATTGTTGACGGTCTTTTGGTGTTTGTCAATAATAACCGTTAAATATTGACGGACGGCATAATATCGGAATTTAGCTTTATTCTTATTCTTATTCTTATATTTCATAGACGCTTTTCTTATCGCGTAGTCGATGCGTAATCCGGAGAAATGACAGGGGCTGTCATCATGAATTTATCCTCTTTAAATTTTTCTGCACCCACCCTAAATAAATCTTAAACAACATTTAGGATCAGAGTAAAAATCATTTCATTAATTCTTAAGCAATATACATGCTCTCCCTTTATATCCGATTAACTGAAAAGGTTAAGGCTTATCAAAATCAACCCAACCGATCCCATAATGGCATGAAGCACAACTACGGGCATGGAGGGTGGTCTGCCCTTTTCATGTAAAACAAATACCATCAAGCCCCCAATAATTGCTAAGGTCAGAAAAAAGGCGGCGGCGTTATTCAGTTTAATTGACGTGTCTGCTGCTATTTGCAGGCTGAGTGCAATGAAACCGGTTATGGCCAGTGCGGCATGGGTCAGGCCGAGTGCGGGCAAACGTTTGCGTTTACGGATGCCAACGCTGACCAGATAAAACCCCAGAGTTACAGCAACGGAAAGTAGCAGCGTTGCTGCGAGCGTGTAGTTCATATTTATACTGGCCCTGTTAGCTGGCTAAAAAAAATTTATTGTTCATTATCTTTTGCATGTTTTTTCGCGATCAATACATAAAGCGATGGCACAACAAACAGTGTAAACAGGGTTCCAATTGCCATACCACCCACCAGTACCAGCCCTATTGAGTTACGTGCGGCGGCACCTGCGCCGGTGACCAGCACCAGTGGGAAATGCCCGGCGATGGTGGCGAAGGTTGTCATGAGTACCGGGCGTAAACGGATCATTGCGGCCTGGTGCACGGCTTCGAGTTTATCAACACCGTCCAGCTGTAGTTTGTTGGCAAACTCAACAATCAGAATTCCGTTTTTGGCGATTAGCCCTACCAGTGTTACCAGCCCTACCTGCGCATATATATTCATGGTAGTTGTCCAGCCATTCGTCCAGTACGGCATATTGGGGTCTGGCATTTTCAACAGGGTAAACACTAAGGCACCAAACATGGCTAATGGAACCGAACCCGCGAGAATAACCAAAGGGTCACGAAAGGCATTAAACTGCACCGCCAGTACAAGAAATATCATTAATATTGCCATTGAAAAAGCCGGTAAAAATTTATTACCCTCGGTACGCAACTGGCGAGATTCACCGGTATAGTCATAGCTATAACCCGGCGGTAAAATTTCAGCCGCCTCTTTTTCAAGAAAGCTTAAGGCTTCGTCAAGGGTGCGTGTGCTGACACCGGATAACTTAACTGCGTTGAGTTGTTGAAAACGATTTAGTGAACGCGCTACCACCGAATGTTCAATATGCGCAATGGATGAAAGTGGTACCATCTTGCCCTCCGGCCCCGCGATATGAATCTCTCCTAGCTGCTCACTGTTTAACCTGGCCGCACGTTGGATAACGGGTATCACTTTGTAGCTTCGGCCATCCATATTAAAACGGTTAACAAAGTTACCACTGGTGGCGACGGCAAGGTCAGCCCCCACCTGTGACAGATTCAGGCCCAGGTCGGCGACTTTATCTCGGTCTAGAACAATGGTGTCCTGTGGTTGATCCAGTTTGAGATCGATGACCGGCGGAAATGCAAACAGCCCACTTTGCATGGCTTTTTGTTGCAGGGTATTCGCAAACTCAAGCAGTTGCTCTGCATCCGCCGTTGAGGTAATAACAAACTCAACCGGGAAATTACTGCCACCGGGTAATGCCGGTGGCGTGGTAATAAACATCTGCAGGCCCGGTATTTTAGATACCTTCGCCTGAACTTCTGGCACCATTTCAGTCACGGTTCGGTTTCGTTCGGCCCAGGGTTTTACCACGATCCCACTAAAACCGTCGGCGCCTATAGTAGCTCCCACGGAAGGTGGGAATAACAGCTGGAAAGTCAAAGCGGCCTCGGGAACATCTAACATGATTTTTTCAGCGGCTGCGGCGTAGACTGCATTCTGGTCTACGGTGGCATTGGACGCTGTATTGATAATGCCGAACAGCACACTCTGGTCTTCTGTTGGTGCCAGTTCATTAGGCGAAAACATAAACATCGGAATCGTGCTAAGGCTGATCACCGCCCATACCAGATAAACTGCCGGCCTGGCTTTAAGTGTTGACCCCAACAGTCTTCCATACACAAGCTGGAGCTGGTCAAAACGGTGGTTTAACCAACCACTCAAACCACGCTCTTCTTCCTTGGCACTGGGCAATAATCTCGCGGCCATGGCTGGGGATAATGTCAGCGCAACCACACCGGATATTGCAACCGCCCCTGCCAGTGAAAAAGCAAACTCACGGAATAGTGCGCCGGTTAAGCCACCCTGTAATCCGATTGGAATATAAACCGCGACCAGAGTTAAGGTCATGGCAATCACCGGGGACACCAGTTCACGCGCACCTAACTTTGCCGCCTCAAAGGGTGTGCGCCCTTCCCTTAAGTGACGCTCGACATTTTCAACCACAACAATGGCATCATCAACCACCAGTCCAACGGATAGTACAATCGCTAATAGTGTTAACAGGTTTAGTGTAAAACCAAACATCTGCATCAGAAAAATACCGCCGATTAATGAAACCGGAATCGCCATTACCGGCACCAGTACTGAACGCACCGAACCCAGGAATAAAAAGATTACGATAATAACAATCAGCAGTGTTTCAACCAGTGTGCCGGTGACCTCATCAATAGCATCACTCACATATTGTGAAGCGTCATAACCGATACTGGCATCGAGGCCTGCGGGCATTTCCTGTTTTAACTTATTCAGTTCAACGCGCACACCATCAATCACATCAATTATATTGGCGTTGGGTTGAGGGAATACACCGATGAAAACCGCCGTATCACCTGAGTATCGCACCAGGGTATCGTAGTCTTCCGCACCCAGTTCTACATCGGCTATATCCTCTAGCCTTATGATGCTGCCGTTGCTTTTATAAACCACCAGTCGCCGAAAATCTTCAGCGTTATGCATGTCAGTATTGGCTGCCAGGTAGGTTTGGACTAAGGCACCTTTGGTACTGCCAATGGCTGCAAGATAGTTATTGGCCGCCAGCGCCTGACTCACCTGCGACGGTGTAACATGCAGGGCCGCCATTCGATCGGGTTTAAGCCAGACCCGCATGGCGAAAGTACGCGCTCCAAAAATTTCTATGCGCTGCACGCCGGCCACTGCAGACAGGCGCGGCTGCACCACACGTGTCATATAATCAGTGATCTGTTCTGGCGACAGAATATTAGACCAGAAGCTAAGATAAGCCGCGGCAAACTCGGAGTCTGCAGATTGTACGCTGATGGTGGGCAGTTGTGCTTCTATCGGTAAATCATTACGCACCTGATCAACCTTAGAGGAAATTTCCGCCAGCGCTCGGGTGGAATCGTGATTGAGTTTAAGCCGGGCATTAATAATCGAAACACCCTGCAAACTTTTTGATTCAATGTAATCTATGCCTTCAGCCGCTGCGATGGCCCGCTCAAGCGGTGTGGTAATAAAACCACGAACCAGTTCGGCACTGGCCCCCACATACACAGTAGAAATCTGTACCGTTGCATTTTCACTCAGCGGATATTGCCGAACACTCAATGAGTTCCAGGCACTTAAACCGGCAATGATAATCAATAAATTAATGACCAGTGCCAGCACCGGGCGCTGGATAAATAAATCCGTAAAACTGGGTTTAGCTGATGGCATCAGGAGTCCTTCGGATCTGGCTCTAAACTGGCTTTGGGTGCAAGCGTATTATCAATTACCACCGGCGTTCCAGAGCGCAACTTAAACACCCCGCTGGTAACCACGGTTTCACCATTTTTTAAACCATCGGTTATATCAACATAATCACCACGCGTCTTACCCAGAATAACAAATTGCTGACGCAGCACTTTCTGGGTTTCGCCGGTTTGCTCATTTTTCTTTTCATCAATAACAAACACCGAGTTACCAAACGGCGCATACAGCACAGCCGTTGCTGGAATCGGTAATACTGTTAAAGTATCAGGTAATATCAACTCAACATTAACAAACATGCCCGTGCGAAGTTTCTCATCCGGGTTTTCTACCCGCGCACGAACCTGTACGTTACGGGTCACCGCATCAACTTCCAGGTTAACCGCTGTAATCTCGCCATTGAAAACATCATCGGGTGTTGCATCAGACTTCACACGCACTTTCATGTCCTGCGCCAACTGCGAGAGTTTTTGCTGCGGCACAGAGAAATCCACATATACCCGACTTAACATCTGCAATGCAACAATCGGGTCGCCAATAGAAAGAATCTGCCCCTGATTTACCTGACGAATACCCAGGCGTCCACTAAACGGTGCGCGAATGGTTTTCTTATCGAGTGAAGCTTTGATTAGCTCAACCTGCGCTTCGGTTTCTTTAACAAGAGTAACCGCCCGATCAAGCGCATCTTCAGAAATAAGGTTTTTTGCGATCAGGCTACGCACTCGCTTCAGGTCGGCTCTGGCCTGGGCGGCTGAAGCTTTGTTGGAAGCCAGTTGTGCATTTTCACTAGCGGTATCCAGCTGCAGCAGAACCTGGCCTTCTATAACACTGTCACTCGAATCGAACAGGATTTTAGTCACACGACCGCCAGCTTCTGCGCTAACAAGCACGCCCTGAACGGCAGAAACGGAGGCCGTGGCGGGAATAAACTGCTCCCATTGATTTTCGCTGGCGGTAGATGCGGTGACAGTTTCGGGTGGAAACGTCATCATCGAGGCCGCTTCACCCATTTCAGAAAACTGCCCGAGTTTTACTAAAATAATAAAGCCAACGAGTAAAGTGACAGCAATGCCTGCAATCAGTATTTTTTTCATCATATAGAATTATCCAAACCGTAAAGAAACCCCGATTAAAGAAACCTCAGCCAAACATTTTTCATTAACAGTAGAGCGTAATCTTTGCTCATTTGCGCAGGAAGAACAACTGGAACACTGCAACTTCTACAACAAAGGTATAACAGGCTTCGATTATGAACAATACCCTGAAGCTCATACTCTAGATTGTTGGTATTTTGTCATAAAAAAGCTAGCCCTGTTACTGTTATTTACAGCTTACAGTGGCTCCAGTCTAATCCACTGCTGTTTTTTTGCTCACTGTTAACATCCCACCTGATGATGCGCATCAGTTTGTAAACACTCATGGAATATGGTTTCTATGGACGATTAATTAAGAAGTGTGATTAAAAAGACAGCAAGTCGGGGGTATATCTGTAATTTCTAATTGTGGCTGGTATTGTTTTATGTAAAACACAACGGCCTTTGCATTTAGCACACAATTCCATGTGTTCGTTCATCTCAACAAAATTTGACGCTACCAACAATCAGGTTCAGAGTGAACCTTTTCTTAGATTGTTAGTTGCCAACTTGAAGAGTCTTCCTTCTTGAAAATAACCACGAAGCTATGGTTAATAAGGTATAGAGGCCAATAATAAACAGTAGTTGTTGAGGTTGATTGTTATATTCATAATATAGAATCAGTACTGTTCCACTTAAAAGACCAAAAAAAGAAACCGTGGTGATAAATAATGATGAATTAGTTAAATCACGGATCTTGTAATTGGCAAACGCCATTAGTAATGATACTAACAAAAACGTAACACTACCAAATTCGAGTATAACTTTTAAACTACCTGCAAGCACGAGAAGGAATGCAAAGACAGCCATGCATATAATTGCAAACACAGGGATATGATTAATTCGTTTAGCAAGAACCCTCGGAAAATATCCATTACCCGCTATCACGGCCATTTGTCTTGAAGCTCCAAATACAGTTCCGCTGATAGCACTACTTGTTGCCAACAGGGCTCCTAGTACCACAAGATCAGTTCCCCAATGACCAAGTACTTTCCCAGCTCCAGCAGCAAGAGCATATTCTTTGTTGTTAATAATTTCTTCAAAGGGAATAGTGAGAATTGCACCTAACGAAATCACAAAATAAATTAATACGGCAAGAAAAAGAGAAGAATAGATGGCTTTTGGTATATTTATTTCAGGTGCTTCCATTTCATTGACAGCATTGATAACAAGTTGAAAACCTTCGTATGCTACAAATGTAAGTGAAGCAACTATTAAAATAGTTAACACACTGATATCACCTTCATTCATTATCAACACGGGTAGAGTTGTTTGGCTATTATTGATCAGTACAAATGAGATGATGACCAGGATAACTAATTTGGTATAAACCATAATATCTTCTATTTTCCCCATCCCTTTGACACTCCAGATATTGATGAGCATAAAGGTGAGAATAACAACGCCAGCCACAATTTTTCTTATCCACTCACTATCAGCAAAAGCAAAGCCGCTAATAGCATAAGATGCGAATGTATAGGCATAGAGCGCCATCGTACTTATGTAACCAAAGATGACCCACCAACCAATGAGTGATGCCGCAAAAGGAGAGTTTGGAAATGTTCTTTTATAAAAAGAGTAAGTGGATCCTTCATCTTTATAATAAACACCCAGCTTAATATATGAATAAGCCGCAAGAGAGGCGATTAAACCACCAATAATTATCACCAATGGTGTATAAACGCCTACCAGTGATACAGAAATACCAAGAATTGTAAAAATTCCACCTCCAACCATACCACCAAGTGCAATAGCAATTAGCTCGGGAACACCGAGGGATTTGTTTCTTTTTCTATGGCATGTAATATCGTGATTATTCATAAAGGCTATTCATTTCACTGGGCAACTAACAGTTGACAGGATTTCACAGGGACAGTCATCATAAATTTGACAACTAAATTTGACAAGCGTAATTTTCTGGAAAATCAGGATTTAACTGTTTTCAATGGAGCTGAGCATGACTAAACCCCGTGACACCTTAATTACTCTCGATGCCACGCCCTATTACCATTGCATCTCTCGTTGTGTTCGATAATATTTTCTTTATGGTACTGATGCCCTCACCGACCAAAATTATGAACATCGGCGACAATGGATTGAAGACCTTATTCTGGAACAAGCCGCTAGTTTCTTTATTGTTATAGGAATTATGAAGTACTACAGATTTATGCCTAATATTCAAACGGGATTGAATCAAAAACTTTAACTTTTTTACTAGAATACTAGAAAAGAAATACTCCAGGATCCGTTTTGGTCAATAGCTGCTCCCGTTAATGAAACTCTACTCCCTCTAAAAAGTGCCCAACTAATTTAGCACCTGTTAAGCTTGGTCAGCCTGACCCATCATAAATATCCAGCTCAACAGTTCAATTCACTAAGGATATTGTATGCGCTGTTTTTTCAGGTTGATGAGTTGCGATCCATACTGGATCATCTACATCACACTGTGCACAATAACCATCAACAACCTCTTCCAGATACCTGAGTAGAGTCGCACTATCATTAGTTTTGCAAATTGTTTCAAGTTTCTGAAGAATACATATTAACTCGTCCCAGGCTAGCTCGGCTTCCTGCGCCCGCATAATACGGGGATGTTCGGTTCCACTCACATTATCCCCAAGCAGGAGTTCTTCATATAATTTTTCTCCAGGGCGTAAATGAGTTGTCTCTATACTTATATCACCTTCAGGATTTATTTCATCGCGCACCGTAAGCCCATAGAGAGATACCATATGTCGTGCCATATCCTGAATGCGCACAGGTTCTCCCATATCAAGCACGAATACATCACCACCTCTCCCCATGGAGCCAGCCTGAATGACCAACTGTGCAGCTTCAGGTATGGTCATGAAATAGCGCATAATATCTGGATGAGTTAGTGTAATGGGCCCCCCTTTTTCTATCTGCTCTCTGAAAAGGGGAACCACTGAACCCGAAGAACCAAGTACATTCCCGAATCGCACCATACTATACTGAGTGTTATCTAACTGTCTGGCAAAAGCCTGCACCACTAGCTCTGCCATACGCTTGGTCGCTCCCATAACATTAGTTGGCCGCACTGCTTTATCAGTGGAAATAAGAATAAATGTTTCTAAATTGGCTTTCAATGCGGCGCTCGCGGTATAAAATGTCCCAAAAACATTATTCATTACACCTTCTACCGGGTTGTACTCAACCAGAGGCACGTGCTTGTAGGCGGCCGCATGATATAAGGTCTTTACTGAATAGCGTTTAAGTATATGTTCTACTTTATGTTGATTTGTTACTGAGCCTAAAATCGGGATAATCCGTTTGTCCTGTAGCTCTACACAATTTTTCTTGCAGTACTCGCGCAACTCTTTCTCAATGTTGTACAGTGCAAATTCACAGGAATCAAACATAACAAGGCGTGCTGGTCGCAAGTTTACAATTTGACGACAAAGTTCAGACCCGATGGAACCACCTGCACCTGTTACCATAACTGATTTGCCTGTAATACAGGATGCTAACAATTGACTGTCTGGTGGTACTGGCTCACGTCCCAGGATGTCTTCAATGCCAATCTCCTGTAAATCTGCTACTTTGGAACGACCAGATACAATAGACATGAGAGACGGGACAGTCCTTACATGTACAGATAAGTTTTCGAGATAATCCACAATCTGTTGGCGACGTGAACGTTGCGCAAAGGGAATAGCCAGTAATATCTGCCTGACACCACAATTTTTTAATAACTCCTTTGCTTCCAGTGTTGGATAAACTTTCAAGCCCCTGATTTCTGCACCATGTGTTTCGTGCTTATCATCAATAAATGCAATTGGTGTAAATTCATGACCTGCCTGTAAAGCCTCTGCCAGTTCCGCACCGGCCTCTCCTGCGCCGTAAATAATCACCTCTGTTGATGAGTTCATAGTTCTTGTATACCATTGAAGTACGGCCCTAAGAATTGCTCTGCTCCCACCCACTAGAGTTAGTGAAACCAACCAGTAAATGGCAAAAACGGTAAAGGGAACATTCAGGTCTCCGACAACAACAACGAGGCCCAGTAGCGCAAGGGAACTCAAACTAACCGCTCTGGTAATGGCAAAAAATGCCCTGGAACTTAAATAAACAAGGACCGCACGGTATAAACCAGTTCGAATAAAAATTGGCATTGCGAACAAAGGTGCTGCAATAAATAGCCACCAGAATTGAAAAATTTCATCGGGCCACCAGCTACTAAAACGAAGTGCAAATGCAACCCACAGGGATAGCGGTAGAAGTAGACAATCTAAGGCCATTATTAGAGGACGCTTTTGCTTTATAGATGCACACTTAATGTTATCTTTTTTCATTTTACTTTCCTGTTATTATTTTTCCGTATATCAGCAAGTTATAAGTTTGTTACATAATTTTCCTATCATCTTTGCTGAAACTGCAAATCTTGTGTTAATAACACTGTTTCTCCTGAAATAAATTTTTCTTTATACAATTTTGCATAATGACTTCGACTACACTACACATCTTCTCTATATCATTCACTGTCAATGTAGGGTGCAATAATAAAGCAAGAGCTGTTTCGCCAAGTTTTCTAGCAACAGGAAATCGTTGGACAGGCCTTAAATTATTTCTACCAAATGCTTTTTCTAAATAAACTTCTGCACAAGGCCCAGTGAAACAGGGAACTCCATGCTCATTAATTTCAGCCATTATACGGTCACGATTCCAGCTGCTTTTCAATGTCTCTGGCCTTACAAATACATCATATTTATAATAGGCATGTTCAATATAATCAGGCGTCTTAATGACTCTTAGTGCTGATATATCCTTAAAACTATGTGTTAACCTGGCTGCATTCTTATTTCTCTGTGCGTGCCACACAGGTAATTGCTTTAGTTGTAAACGACCTATTGCGGCCTGCATCTCAGTCATGCGGAAATTTGATCCAAATGACTCATGTAGCCAACGAAAACCTTGCGGATGTTGTTGATGATATACCGCTGCATAAGACTTGCCATGATCTTTATATGACCACGCTTTATCCCAGACTTCCTGGTTATTAGTTACTAACATGCCCCCTTCCCCTCCCGTGCTAATGATTTTGTCCTGACAGAAAGAGAATGCGGCAACATCGCCGAGGGAACCCACAGGCCTGCCTTTATAAAGAGCACCATGGGCCTGAGCACAATCTTCAATAACTTTAAGGTTATGGGTTGAAGCAAGTTCCAGTATAGGATCCATCTCACAGGGCAAGCCGCCGAGATGAACGGTTATAATAGCTTTAGTGTTGGGTGTTAAAACTCGCTGTATAGAATCAGCTGTTATATTCTGCGAATTCTGGTCGACATCGGCAAATACCGGTATAGCACCACAGCTTATAACTGAGCTGGCGGTAGCGACAAATGTACGAGATGGAACAATGACATCATCTCCTGACCCGATATTAAGTGCTCGAAGTGCAAGTTCTAGAGCAACTGTTCCATTAGCCAGTGCAATGGCATGGTTAGTCGTACAGAAATCCGCAAACTCTGTTTCGAATTTACGTCCTTCTTCTCCCGTCCAGTAGTTTAGCTTACCAGAACGAAGTACAGAAGAAACTGCAGTAATTTGATCTTCTGAATAAAACGGCCACTGTTCCATCTTAACTCCTATATTATTTCTAACTTAGGTGTCATTAGTAATTTCAAGTTACCCGTCTAAAGATAACCATAAAGCAATCACAAGAATAAAAAGATCGTTATAAACAATGTTACTAGATTACAATTTGTACATTTTTACATAAATCTTAAATGTGGCTTCTTAAAACATAACAAAACGCTTTAATACCACACACATTATTCGATACTATGTGTAGAGTATTTAAATTTATTACAAAGTAAATACGTATACTCTAATTGTTTTTTCAAATAAATAATTATTTACTGATTTAATCTCTGTATTACACATAACATACAGGCAAACCATGTTCCTTACACATCATGAGATGATTTTAATTCAGGTAGTAACCAATTACTTATTTCTGGTATAGCGGTAACGATAATATAAAGAATATCTTTAAAGAAACTGTAATTTTCCAGGTACATACGATTAAGTTTTACTTTGGACCTGTAAATCACTTCTGAATTATAGCGCTCTGGATCATCGCAACTGGCAAGCAACTCCTCTTCATTTCTAAAAAACAGTGTTGCAGGGCCTGTAATACCTGGTCTAACCGACAGGATAATACGATCTTCACCCTGCAATAAATTTGCAAAACCAACGACATCTGGACGTGGTCCAACGAAACTCATTTGACCTAATAAGATGTTAAACAGTTGAGGAAGCTCATCAAGTTTTAACCTTCTCAACAGTGAGCCAATATGAGTAATTCTGGGATCGTTACTTGCTGTTACAACAGATGAAAACCCGTCAATGGCTCGCATTGTTCTAATTTTAATTATCCTGAATATTTTGCCATCTTTGCCGACACGTTCCTGCAAAAAAAATCCATTTTCACCTGTATCAAATGTTGATAGCAACCAGCATATAAGAATCAACCAACCAAACAACACTATTCCTAGTATTGATAGTAAAATATCAAGAAATCGCTTTAAAAATAGTTGTAAGTTAGTCATAAACAACTCGATTTGTTATCTTCTGTCGGACAATTTCTTCCTGGTAAAGTACTGCTGAAACCTTATGAACAAGAGGTATTTTTTTAAACAACTTCAACATATTTCTAAATGGATATAGAAAATTGACCAGAATCTTAATGTCTGGCCGATAAACAACATATAACTCAGAGTATTCTTTTTCAAACCCAAATTTACATAAAAAATCTTGCATATCAGTTTCATGAGAAATCGAGCGACTACCATTTGAAACGGGTAATTCTTTTATATTTGTATAATAATCAAGAACATTATTAATTAATGCGTAGGCTGCATAATCTTTTAATCCGGCTGGTGTAATATCTATGGTGTGTAAAAAAACACCATTTTTTTCAACTAAACAAATGATATAACCTGATAATTTTTGATTATTAAAACATGCCCAGATATTGAAAATAGGCTGATCTCTTAAATCATTAAGAAAAGATTCGTATGCCGGCCTGTCTTCTGGCAATGCATTATTGTATCGCTTATAGCATTCAACATGACAATCATAAGCCTGCTCATATATCCAGCGAGTATTTACCTGCTTAATTTCGTTGCGCTTTATTCCCCTACGAATCTTCGAACGAGTACTGGATGAAACATCATTAAAGTTGTAATGACGACAAACCATATTCCACCAATTAGTAGGTGTTTTAACTGGGCCATTGGTATAACGTAATAACAAAGCTTTTGATTTCTTAATGAGCTGAGCGGCATCATCAGTTAAAATGTTTTCATACACAGGCATTGCGGTTGCGGGGATTAGAGCGCCATGGTATTTCATCCAGGGGATTGAGCCAAGCTCGTATACCATCTCTCCCTTAGAAACGAGGAAGTCTGCGTAGCTTTTGCTCTTCATTACGGGTAGATCTGTCATGTAACAAGCCAACTTTCTCTCCTCATATCAATCTTATTTTTCTAGTTAATATTCTGGATAATATCGAATATTTATTGTCTCTTTTCTTAAGCCGCTATTTAAGATGAATGTGCTTTAGTATAATTGTCTGTTATCGTACTCGAGTACTTGTTGTGTTAGTTCGTGTTGAAATGTTACGATTTGAAGATGAGTCGTTATTTCATGGTTTTCTATCGAGGTTCTGAAATAAATATAGCTTAGGGAGATAATAGAAAATATTCTACTTTGCCCTATACACCAGTAAACCATGTCATATATTTTTCTTAAGTCAACAGCGCCGAAGGCATTACACGAAATCCATTGTTTGTTTTTCACGGTATAACTCTCCTAGAACCACTATCAATTTATCATTTAAGTATCTGGTAAAGACAACCAAACACATTCTTATGAATATTATGTATAATCAGATATTCAGTATATCCATTATGGTTACACTTAATACCTCTCTTCTACTGAACTCGATTTTCTTAACTTATCTAGTTTCAATCGCCCACGTACTGTTGTAAGACCCTCTTTAAACAAGAACATGCATCTCCTTATAAAAGGCCTAATGTCAGATAAGTCGAATATTGCGTATACATGCCGGTTTATATACGGTCGTATATATTGTTTAAGCGAATACCCTTCTTCTTTCAAAAATTTATAGCTATACCCTACGTCCCTTGTGATATCAATCCAGTATATCCCTGACTTAAAATCCTTTGCTTTTGGTAACTCGTTATTAACCAGATGTTTATACTGAAGCCATGGGAAATTAATGCCACAACGCACAGATAAAAGTGTAGATAAATTATGTCGACCATTGACTTCCATTAATTTATAAACACCATCCCTCGTGTCTTTCTTAAACTCTGTGCAGGCATAACCATAAAAATTCATGGCTTTAAGTATCTTACGGCCTGGCTCAATCACTTCTGGAATTTCATTGCTTAGTGCAACGCGTGGTGACCCCCACCAGGGAGGCGCGTTTCTAACATGCTCAGCGGTGAATTCAACGAGTGGTTTTCCATCCCAGAAATAAGCATTATAATTAACCACAGTATCATCATCACCGGGAATAATCTCCTGTAGCATGACTTCTAGCCCTGCAACTGCTGCCTGTTTATATATTGATATCATTTCGTCTGCATTATTTACTGGGTACATTTTACATTTGAAATGATCATAAAATAGATGACTCTGGCTTGGCTTAACCAGGCATGGAAAATCAACCTGTTTAGCATAGTCTTCAACATCTCTAATTGATTCAGGAATAATTGTTCTGGGAGCAGGTACACCGCATTCGTCAGCCAGTGCATAGGTAAGTTTTTTATCAATGTATTGCCTGACTATTTCCCATTCAGGGCATGCAATAGTGAAATGTTTACTCAGGGTATCTTTATTACGGGCTACCGCTACCACGGTTTCATCGGATACTGGAAATATCACTGCGCTGGGATAGTGTTCTGAGCATTCAATTAAAACATTTATAAATTCGGCTTCATGTTTTTCTGGATGAGGAGCTTTAAGACTTTCTTTTATATATCTTGAATATTGAGCGGTATCTTTCTTGTCATAATGAACTATTACGACTGGTACGCCCATAGTACCAAGTGCTCGCACCACGCCGAGTGCCATTG
>Ga0316207_10001772_pt1 | contig 24784 bp, 23 predicted proteins | sample 6weekpyrite_MG_FD_204943 | JGI IMG/M metagenome (GOLD analysis project Ga0316207, IMG submission 204943) | Microbial mat bacterial communities from mineral coupon in-situ incubated in ocean water Damariscotta River, Maine, United States -... | ecosystem: Environmental > Aquatic > Marine >... | reverse complement strand
ACGTCGATCTTCTTTTCCGCCAGAACCAGGCGGACTTTGCGGCAAAACGGGGAAAGGGCGAAATGGTAAAGACGGGTCATGGCCTGCTCTGATTGACCTTATGGTCCCTCTTCTTTGCCCGGAAGCCGCGCCAATATCAACGCGCAAAGCACGCATCGCGCCCATCCGCGCCAATCGTTGCCGCCCCATCGGCAATGCTGCGCGCACGTCTGAGCGTGGCGGCGGTCGGGCTGGCGGCGGATCGGCCCTGCGGATTTGGCAAAACGGCGGCCAGCCGGGCGGCCTGTGCCGGGTTCAGATCGGCCGCCGAAATGCCGAAATAATGCTGCGCGGCGGCCTCGGCCCCGAAGATGCCTTCGCCAAACTCCACGATGTTGAGGTAAACCTCCAGCACCCGCGCCTTGGACCAGATCGCTTCCATCACCGGCGTCATCGCGGCCTCCATCGCCTTGCGCAGCCAGGATCGCCCCTGCCACAAAAACGCGTTCTTGACTGTTTGCTGGCTGATGGTGGACCCGCCGCGCGCCGCACCTTGCGCAATGGCCAGGCGGATCGCCTCCATGTCGAACCCCCAATGCAGGCAGAAATTCGCGTCCTCCGCCGCCACCACGGCGCGGGCCAGATTGGGCGAGATCTGCTCCATCGGTCGCCAGACCTGTGTCACGCCACCCAATCTGCGGCTTTCGCTGATCATGTAGGGCGTCACCGGCGGGGCCACGATCGCATAGAGCGCGATCCAGCCCACGATCAGGATCACGACAAGCAGAACACCGCGCAGCGCCAGCTTCAGCGCGCGTCGCAATAGCGGCCGCCGCTTGCCCCGCTTTTTCTTTCTACCAGCCCGGGCCACGCGCGCCTCCTCTTCTTCTTTGCGAAAATACTCCCGCCGGAGGCAATTCCGAAAGCCCTAAACCGCCCGGGCATCGCAAAGACGCGCCACCGCCGCCACGTGTTCCGAATTTCCAGCCCTCAATTTGCCGCTTGAAGCCGCAAAAAACCGGTGTCAGGCTTGGGCATGGAAAAAACCACATCTTTCACGACATGGGGCGAATGTGCCGCCGATCTGGTTGCCGTTGCTGCGGGCCGCGCGGCTGCCGATCTGGTCATTCGCAACACCCGGCTTGCCAATGTGCAAAGCCGCGAGGTGTTGGAGGGCTGGGAGGTGGCGGTAGTCGCCGGCCGGTTTGCCTATGTCGGCCCCGATGCCAGCCATTGCATCGGCGCAGGCACGCAAGTTGTCGATGCTGCTGGCCGCTATCTTATTCCCGGTCTTTGCGACGCCCATATGCATATCGAAAGCGGCATGCTGACGCCTGCCGAATTTGCCCGCGCGGTGATCCCGCATGGCACCACCTCGATGTTCACCGATCCGCATGAGATCGCCAATGTCCTGGGTCTGCGCGGTGTGCGCCTGATGCATGATGAGGCGGCGTTGCAGCCGATCAATATCTACACGCAGATGCCCTCCTGTGCGCCATCGGCCCCGGGGCTTGAGACGACAGGCTTTGAGATCAGCGCCGAGGATGTGGCCGAGGCGATGACATGGCCCGGCATTATCGGTCTGGGCGAGATGATGAATTTTCCCGGCGTTATCAATGGCGACCCGCAGATGCTGGCGGAAATGGCCGCGACCATGGCGGCGGGCAAGACCGTAGGCGGGCACTATGCCAGCCCGGATCGCGGCCCGGCCTTTCACGCCTATGTGGCGGGCGGCCCGGCGGATGATCACGAAGGCACGCGGGAAAGCGATTCCATCGACCGGGCGCGACAGGGCATGCGTTCGATGATGCGGCTGGGGTCGGCCTGGTATGATGTCGAAAGCCAGATCACGGCAGTCACGGAAAAGGGCCTGGATCCGCGCAATTTCATCCTTTGTACCGATGATTGCCATTCCGGCACGCTGGTGGGTGATGGCCATATGAACCGGGTGCTGCGCCACGCCATCGACTGTGGCTGCGACCCGCTGGTGGCGTTGCAGATGTGCACCATCAACACGGCCACGCATTTCGGGCTTGAGCGCGAGCTTGGTTCCATCGCGCCGGGGCGCCGGGCCGATATGATCCTGACCTCCGACCTCAGAACCCTGCCGATCGAGGCGGTCTATGCGCGCGGTGTGCTGGTGGCCCAGGAGGGCCAGATGCGGGTCGATTGCCCGCATCTGAACTGGCCCGAGGACGCGCGCGGGACGGTGCATCTGGGCAAGGATTTGAGCGCCTCCGATTTCGAGATCAGCGCGCCCAAAGGGGCCAATTCGGCCCGGGTCAAAGTGATCGGTGTCGTCGAAAACCAGGCCCCGACCGAGGCGTTGATTGCCGAATTGCCGGTGGTTGACGGGCTGGTCGAGGGGCAGGGCGATGTGTGTCAGATCGCGCTGGTCGAACGTCACCGCGCCACCGGCGGCGTGGTCAACGCCTTTGTTTCCGGCTTTGGATACACCGGGGCGATGGCCATGGCCTCGACCGTGGCCCATGACAGCCACCACATGATCGTGGTCGGCACCGACCGCGACAACATGGCCAAGGCCGCGATGCGGCTGGGGCAGGTCGGCGGCGGCATTACCATCTTCAAGGATGGCGCAGAACTGGCATTGGTCGAACTGCCCATCGCCGGATTGATGAGCGACGCGCCCGCCACCGAGGTTGCCGTCGCCGCCGATGCCATGGTGGCCGCGATGGTGGCCTGTGGCTGCACGCTCAACAATGCCTATATGCAGCATTCGCTGCTGGCCCTTGTGGTGATCCCGTCGCTCAGAATCTCCGACAAGGGGCTGGTCGATGTCACGACATTCGAGCTTACATCGCTGTTCGCAGAGGAGCCTTCATGACCAGGGCCACACGACAAATGCCTGTTCACAGCCCGCCAGCGGCGGAGCCACGGATCTTTACCGACGCCGACAAGGCGGTGGCCTACCTGACCGAGATCTATGCAGAAAGCACCGCGTTCCTGCGCGACAGGTTCGGCCAGGTTGTGGGCGGCGAAATGCCCGACAGCCGGTTTCGCGCTTTCTACCCCGAGATCCGCATCACCACGACCAGTTTCGGGCAGGTCGACAGCCGCCTGTCCTTTGGCCATGTCGCCGAGCCGGGCACGTTTTCGACCACAATCACCCGGCCTGACCTGTTCAAGCACTACCTGACGCAACAGATCGGCCTTTTGCTGGAAAATCACGGCGTGCCTGTGGGTGTCGGGTTGTCGAACACGCCCATTCCGGTGCATTTCGCGGTGCTGGGCGATGACGATATCCAGATCCCGCAGGATGGCGCGATGGCCTTTCCGCTGCGCGATGTCTTTGACGTGCCGGATCTGACCACCACCAATGACGATATCGTCAACGGGTTTGGCTTTCATGATGATGACGGGTCGGGGCCGCTGGCCCCCTTTACGGCGCAGCGGGTGGATTATTCGCTGGCGCGGTTGTCGCATTACACCGCCACCGCGCCCGAGCATTTCCAGAACCATGTTCTGTTCACCAACTACCAGTTCTATGTCGATGAGTTTCTGGCCTATGGCCGCCAGATGCTGCGCGACGAGGGCAGCGGCTATACCGCCATTATCGGCCCCGGCAACCAGGTGATCACCGATCCCGACGCAGCCATGGATGTGCCCGCCAAGCTGCCGCAGATGCCCACCTATCATCTGGCACGGGCGGGCAATGGCGGCATCACGCTGGTCAATATCGGGGTGGGGCCGTCCAACGCCAAAACCGCGACCGATCATATCGCCGTGTTGCGGCCGCATGTCTGGCTGATGGTGGGCCATTGCGCGGGTCTCAGAAACACGCAGAACCTGGGCGACTACGTGCTGGCCCATGCCTATCTGCGCGAAGATCACGTGCTGGATGACGATCTGCCGATCTGGGTGCCGATCCCGGCGCTGGCGGAGGTGCAGATCGCGCTGGAACGTGCCGTGGCGGATGTGAGCGAGGTCGAAGGGTTTGAGCTGAAACGCATCATGCGGACCGGCACCGTGGCCACCATCGACAACCGCAATTGGGAACTGCGCGACCAGTCCGGCCCGGTGCAGCGGTTGAGCCAGAGCCGCGCCATCGCGCTTGATATGGAAAGCGCCACCATTGCCGCCAACGGGTTTCGGTTCCGGGTGCCTTATGGCACGCTTTTATGCGTTTCCGACAAGCCGCTGCATGGTGAATTGAAGCTGCCCGGCATGGCCAGTTCCTTTTATAAAACGCAAGTTTCGCGGCATCTATTGATCGGAATTCGCGCCATGGAGGCGCTGCGCGAGATGCCTCTGGAGCGGCTTCATAGCCGGAAATTGCGCAGTTTTGAGGAGACAGCGTTCCTCTGAACCGGCAAAAAAGCGCGAAAAACGCTGATTTCTTGATATTTTGGCACACTAATCGTTGTGTGCCCCCACAATATTCGGTTACCGTCACGCCAACGAGCCCCATGGGTTCGGGCAGTTAAGGAGAACAGGAAAATGGCACAAAAACCCATGACCAAGACCCAGCTCGTCGCCGCATTGGCCGACGAAATGGGCAGCGATAAAAAAGCAGCATCCGCAGCGCTCGACGCCGTTACCTCGGTTGTCAGCAAAGAAGTTGCCGGTGGCGGCGCGGTCACCCTGCCGGGTATCGGCAAGGTCTATTGCCGTGAGCGGCCTGAGCGTATGGTCCGCAACCCGGCCACCGGTGAGCAGATCCGCAAGGATGCCGACAAGGTGGTGAAAGTGACGATCGCCAAGGCGCTGAAGGACAGCGTGAACGGCTGATTGCCCTTGGGCCAATGCTATGCGAAGGGTCGCTTTTGGCGGCCCTTTTGCATTTTCGGGAGACAGCATCATGGATCTGCGCGCCATCGCCATGGGCCTGATTTTCGCGCTGATCTGGTCGTCGGCCTTTACCTCGGCGCGGATCATCGTCGAGGCCGCGCCGCCGATGGCCTCGCTTGCCGTCCGGTTCGCGATATCGGGGGGGTTGGGCGTCGGCCTGGCGCGCCTGCTGGGTCACAGCTGGGCCCTGACACGGGCGCAGTGGCGATCGGTGGTGATCTTCGGCATCTGCCAGAACGCTCTGTATCTGGGGCTGAACTTTATCGCGATGCAATGGATCGAGGCGGGGCTGGCCGCGATTATCGCCTCGACCATGCCGCTGATCGTGGCGGCCGCCAATTGGGGGGTGTTTCGCGAACGCCTGCCGGCGCTGGGCGTCGCTGGTCTTTTTGCCGGCTTTGGCGGTGTTGCGCTGATCATGGTGCAGCGGCTCTCGGGTGGGGTCGATATGTTCGGGGTGGGCCTTGCCCTGATCGCGGCGCTGGCGCTGGCCGTGGCCACGATGACGGTGCGCGGCGCATCCTCGGGCGGGGGCAGCGTGTTGATGATCGTGGGATTGCAGATGCTGGTGGGTGGGGCGGCGCTCTTGCCCTTTGCGGTGGTGTTTGAAACCTGGGCGGTCACCTGGTCATGGGAATTGCTGGCGGCCTTTACCTACACGGTTTTTGCGCCGGGGCTGTTGGCAACCTGGATCTGGTTCCTGCTGGTGCGCCGCATCGGGGCCACGCGGGCGGCGACCTTTCATTTCCTGAACCCGTTTTTCGGCGTCGCCATTGCCGCGATGATCCTGGGCGAGGCACTGTCAGGCATCGACATTCTGGGAGTGGCAATCATTGCGGGCGGCATTCTGGCGGTGCAGTTGGCTCGCGCAGGCACCGCCAACCGCGGATGACGGCAATGGCCTGTCGGCAGGGCGGTGGATCCGCGCAATCAGAGGGTGTTGGTCGAGGTGACCTGCAGATTGTCAACGGCCCAGCTTTCGTCGCCGACATCCTGGTTCAGCGTTGATCCAAAGCCCACGCTCATCGATGGGCCGGGATCGGTAACCTGGACGCTGACTGAAAAGCCCTGATCGGACCAGGTGTCGCTATAGCCTTGCTGGCTGCGACTGCCATTGGGCGTGATCGAGATGTTGTAATTTGCATCGCTGGTCGTCCAGGCCCCTGTCACGCCGTCCTGCTGCCAGTTGAAATTATAGGCGCTGACGGGACTGCCATCGATGTAGATGATAAATTCCTCGTTGTCCCAGCTGTCGATGGCATACATGTCAAACTCGACCACGGCATAGTCATACCCCGACAGAAGATCAAAGGTGCGAGTCACGACCTCGTCACCGTTCGAGCCGGCATAGGGGCCCAGAATGCCGCCAAAGGCGTCCTGGCTGCCATCGGTGTTGCCGCCGATCCAAAAGCCCGCGCCGTTTTCGAAATCGTCGAAATAGCTCTGCCGGGCAAAGGTGGTGTTCACAATTTGGCCACGCAGCGCTGCGTCGATATCGCTGGCGATGTTTTCCACACCGACGGCGGTTGAATTGATCGCAGCAAATCCTGAGCCGACCATCGCAGCCGACAGCACGACGTAATCGGTCGTGACTGCGCCGGATTCACAGCGGAGGAATTCTTCTAACAGCATGGTCGTGGCCCCGTTCGGTGTTCTCCACGCGATTCCTAGCTGGACATGATGTTAATTTTAGGAAGGAAATTTAGCCGATTTGCCCTCGGTTTGCCCCAATCTGGCCACGATGTAGCAGAATGTGATCCAGCAGGGTGCTGGCCATCATCGCCTCGCCCACCGGCACCGCGCGGATGCCGACGCATGGATCATGGCGGCCTTTGGTGATGATTTCCGCCGGGTGACCGGTCTTGGTGATCGTCTTGCGCGGGGTCAGGATCGATGAGGTCGGTTTCACCGCGAACCGCACCACGACATCCTGTCCGGTGGAAATGCCGCCCAGAATGCCACCGGAGTGGTTTGAATTGTAGACCGGGCCATCCGGGCCCATCGCAATCTCATCGGCATTGGCCGATCCGGTCAGGATCGCGGCCCCCATGCCCTCGCCAATCTCGACGCCTTTCACGGCATTGATGCTCATCATCGCGGCGGCAAGATCGGTGTCCAGCTTGGCATAAACCGGCGCGCCCAGACCGGCGGGAACACCGCGCGCGGTAAGCTCGACAATGGCCCCGACGCTGTCACCGGATTTGCGTAGGTCATCGAGATAGGTGCCCCAGGTCTCGGCGGCCTTCGCATCAGGCGTCCAGAACGGATTGGCCTCGATCTGATCCCAGTCGAAATTGTCCCGGTCGATGGCGTGCGGGCCCATCTGCACCATGTAGCCGGTGATGCTGAGCCCCGGCACCATATCGGCGAGGGCCGCCCGCGCGATGCCGCCCGCCGCCACCCGGGCCGCGGTTTCGCGCGCGCTGGAGCGGCCACCGCCGCGCGGATCGCGGATGCCGTATTTCTGCCAATAGGTGATATCGGCGTGGCCGGGGCGGAATTTCTCGGCGATATCGCCGTAATCCTTGGATCGCTGATCGGTGTTGCGGATCATCAGCTGAATGGGCGTGCCGGTGGTCTGGCCCTCATAGGTGCCCGACAGGATCTCGACCTGGTCGGGTTCGCGCCGTTGGGTGGTGAATTTGTTCTGCCCGGGTTTGCGTTTGTCCAGCCAATGCTGCAACGCCGCGGCGTCGATCGGCACACCGGGGGGGCAGCCATCGACAGTGGCCCCAAGCGCGGGCCCGTGGCTTTCGCCCCAGGTGGTGACGCGGAAAAGATGGCCATAGCTGTTCATCGACATGGGGGGCGCTCTCCGGGATTGTCCGGGTTCGGGTTAGCGCGCCGGTGCCCGATTGCCAAGCCCACCGCTTGCAATCGGGCGGATCTCGCGCTACTGCCAGCCTTACCTCGGGGGGGCCTTTTGGGCCTGAGATGCGAAAGCGGACCCGTTGAACCTGAACCGGTTAGGACCGGCGGAGGGAAGGTCTGGGACGCTCTCAACACCTCACTTCGCCCGTCGCAATGAAAGGCAAGTGACCATGAAGACGCCCCTCATCGCCTCGGGACTTATCCTTGCTGCTGGTATGGCCAGCGCGGATGCCCCTGTTTTGACGATCTACACTTATGATAGTTTTGTCTCGGATTGGGGCCCCGGGCCCCAGGTCGAGGCCGCGTTCGAGGAAAACTGCGGCTGCGATGTGCGATTTGTCGGCGCGGGCGATGGTGCCGCTTTGCTGGCGCGTATCAGGCTGGAAGGGTCGGGCACAGAAGCCGATATCGTGCTGGGGCTCGATACCAACCTGATCGCGGCGGCGCGTGATACCGGGATCTTTGCAGAGCACGGCGTCGAAGCCAGCGGCCTGACCCTGCCTGTCGATTGGCAGGACAGCCAGTTCCTGCCCTATGACTGGGGCTATTTCGCCTTTGTCCAGAATGCCGATATGGAAAATGCGCCGACCAGCTTTGCCGAACTTGCCGCAAGCGATGCCCGCATCGTCATTCAGGATCCGCGCAGCTCCACCCCGGGCCTGGGCCTTCTGATGTGGGTCAAGGCGGCCTATGGCGATGACGCGGGCGAGATCTGGGAGGGGTTGGCCGATAATATCGTCACCGTCACGCCGGGCTGGTCCGAGGCTTATGGCCTCTTTCTGGAGGGGGAGGCCGATATGGTTTTGTCCTATACCACCTCACCCGCCTATCACCTGATCGCCGAAGGCGACGCAAGCCGCATCGCCGCCGCCTTTGACGAGGGGCATTACCTGCAGATCGAGGTGGCAGGCATGGTGCAAAACAGCGCCCATCCCGAGCTGGCGCGCCAATTTCTGGACTTTATGCTGAGCGAGGCGTTTCAGAGCGTGATTCCAACCACCAACTGGATGTATCCCGCGGCCCTGCCCGCCGAGGCGCTGCCCGAGGGGTTCGAAACCCTGATCCAACCGGAAACGGCCCTGTTGTTTGACCCTGAAACGGCGGCTGAGATACGGGCCGAGGCATTGGAAGAATGGCGCGCCGCGCTGTCCCGATAAGCATCGCGACGGGGGCCGGGGTCGCGGTTGCGGCGCTTGTCCTTGCCGTGATTGCCCTGCCGCTTGGCGCGGTGCTGTTGCGCGCCGATGCCGGCTCTGGGCTTGGGCCCGCGGATTGGGCGGCGGTGCGGTTCACCATCTGGCAGGCGCTTTTGTCGGCGGCGCTGAGCGTTGGGCTGGCGATTCCGGTGGCGCGGGCGTTGGCGCGGCGTGATTTTGCCGGGCGGCGGGCGCTGATTGCGCTGATGGGGGCACCCTTTATCCTGCCGGTGATCGTGGCTGTTCTGGGCTTGCTTGCCGTTTTTGGCCGGCAAGGCGGCATCAGCGCGGTTTTGCGGTTTCTGGGCCTGCCCGAGCTGGAGATCTATGGCTGGCAGGGCGTGGTTCTGGCGCATGTGTTTTTCAACCTGCCGCTGGCCGTGCGGCTTATTCTGCAAGGGTGGCTGGCCATTCCCGCCGAACGGTTCCGCCTGGCGGCCACGCTCGGCTTCACGTCGCGCGACATTGCCCGCCATATGGAGCGTCCGATGCTGCGCAATGTCGCCCCCGGCGCGTTTCTGGTGATCTTTCTGATCAGCACGACCTCCTTTGCCGTGGCGCTGACGCTGGGCGGCGGCCCGCGCGCCACGACGGTGGAGCTGGCCATCTATCAGGCGTTTCTCTTTGAGTTTGACCTCGGCCGCGCGGCTCTGCTTGGGCTGGTGCAGGTTGGCATCTGCGTGGTGGCGGGCGCGTTTGTGATCTGGGGGACAAAGCCAAACCTCGCGGGCACCGGGCTGGATCAACCGGTGCGCCGGTGGGATGCGCGGGGGCCCGGCGCGCGGCTTTTGGATGGGGCACTGATCCTGGCGGCGGCGGCGTTCCTGCTGTTGCCGATCATGGCCGTGGTCACGCGCGGGGCCGGGGCCATCACCGGGCTGCCGCCGGGCATCTGGATGGCGGCGCTGCGGTCCATTCTGCTGTCACTGGCTACCGCCATCCTGTCTGTGGGTCTTGCCCTGCCGATGGCGATCCTGATCGCACGGGGCCGCGCGCGCGGGTTGCTCGAGGTGATCGGCGCGCTGTCTATCGCGGTCTCGCCCCTTGTGATCGGGATCGGGCTTTTCCTGATCCTGCGCCCGGTGACCAGCCCGACAAATGCGGCCCTGCCGATCACCGGGCTGGTCAATGCGCTGGCGGCCTTGCCGTTCGTGTTGCGCGCATTGGTGCCCGGTGTCGAACAGGCCGAGGCCGGATATAGCCGCCTGGCGCTGTCGCTCGGCCTGAGCGGGCCGCAATATCTGCGCCATGTGCTGTTGCCGCGCCTGCGCCGCCCGCTTGGCTTCGGGGCCGGGTTGGCGGCGGCGCTGGCGATGGGCGATCTTGGGGTCGTCACGCTCTTTGCTGCGCCGGGGCAGGGCACATTGCCGTTGGAGATGTATCGCCTGATGGGGGCCTATCGCACCGATGATGCGGCGGGTGCGGCGCTATTGCTGCTGATCCTCAGCCTGGGGGTGTTCTGGATTTTTGACCGGGGGGGCCGTGTGAATGCTGCGACTTGAGGGGATCAGCCTTGGCTTTGACGATTTCACGCTTGCCGTTGATCTGGATGTACCGAAGGGCGGCAGGCTGGCGGTTCTGGGCGCATCGGGCAGCGGAAAAACCACGTTATTGAGCGTCATTGCCGGGTTTCTTGCGCCTGATCGTGGCCGGATCCTTATGGATGGGGCCGACGTGACCGGGGCCCCGGTGCCTGACCGCCCGCTTAGCATCCTGTTTCAGGAGGGCAACCTGTTCCCCCATCTCAGCGCCTTGGACAATGTGGCGCTGGGCCTGCGCCCGGATCTGAGGCTGGACGAGGAGACCCGGTCACGGGTCGAGGAGGCGCTGGTGCAAGTGGGCCTTGCCGGGGTGTCCTCACGCAGGCCGGGTGGCTTGTCGGGCGGCCAGAGGTCGCGCGTGGCGCTGGCCCGGATGCTGCTCAGGAACAAGCCGCTGGCTTTGCTGGACGAACCCTTTGCCGCGCTCGACCCCGGGTTGCGCGCCGAGATGATGGCGCTGGTGGCTGATCTTTGCGAGGTCACCGGGCTGACCCTGGTGATGGTCAGCCATGATCTGCGCGATGCCGAACGGCTCTGTGATGCGCTGATCCTGATGCGGGACGGGCATATCGTGACACGCGGCGCGGTAACGGAGCTGACGCAGAACCCGCCCGATACCCTGAAACCCTGGCTCTGAAACGAAAAACGCGCCCCCGGGGTCGGGGGCGCGTTTCTTGTCAAATCAGCGGGTCGGCCTATTCGGCGGGACCGCCCTTGGCCCGGCGCTTGATCGGGGCCCAGAGACGTTTGTTCGTCAGGTAGAGCAGCACCGACAACAGCCCGAGCAAGATCACGGCGGTAAAGCCCATCCGCTTGCGCGCCATCATCTCAGGTTCCGCGGCCCACATCAGGAATGCGGCGACATCCTGCGACATGCTTTCCACATCATTGGGCGAGCCGTCATTGTATTCCACCTGGCCGTCAAAGAGCGGCGGAGCCATCGCGGTCAGGCCGCCATAGAAGATGTCGTTGCCATAGAGATAGCTGCCGGCGACCTCTTCGTCTTCGCCACTGTAGCCCGTCAGGAACGACGCGATATATTCCGGGCCGCCAATGCCAAACAGGAACTGGTTGATCGCCAGACCGTAAGGCCCGTGGAACCCGGCCCGTGCCTTGGCCATCATGCTGAGATCCGGCGCGCCGGCGGCATCATTTTCCGGGAAGTTGTCGTTTGGCACCGCGGTGCGGTAATCGCGCAGATCCTCGTCCCAGACCTCGACGAAGTTCTGGTCGATATAGGCGCGCACCTCTGCCGGTTCGAGCCCGGGGCCATCGGCGCTGGAGAGCGTGCGGATCGGCACATAGCGCAGACCGTGGCAAGCCGAGCAGACCTCGGTAAAGACCTGAAGGCCGCGTTGCAGCTGATTCTGGTCATAGGCCCCGAACGGGCCATCGAACGAAAACCGGTAGTTGGTGACCGAACCTTCGTCTTCTTCGGCGGTGGCCGCACCACTTGTCAACGCCACGGCGATGAGCGCGGTAAGGGCAAGTTTCCTGAACATCACGTAGTCGTCCTTTTCTTTCACTCGGCCGGGGTAGCGGTGGCATCGCCATCCGCATCCGGTTTGCCGTAATGGGCGTTGAAATCATCCTCGATCGTCGCCGGTGTCGGCAGCGGTTTTTCGAAGATGCCCAAGAGCGGCAGGATTACCAGGAAATAGGCGAACCAATAGGTTGTCGCGACCAGGGCAATATAGGGGTATATCCCCTCGATCGGTCGGGCACCGGACCACATCAGCACCATGAAATCCAAACCCAGAATCCAGAACCACCACTTGAAGGATGGCCGGTAACGACCCGAGCGCACCGAAGAGGTATCGAGCCACGGCACCAGGGCCAGGACAGCGATCGAACCGAACATGGCGATGACGCCAAAGAACTTCGCGTCGACAATGCCACCGGTCAGCCAATTGGCCCAGATCACAACCCAGACCTCGCCGTCAAAGGCGCGCAGGATGGCGTAGAAGGGCAGGAAATACCATTCCGGCACGATCTCGGCGGGCGTGATCAGCGGGTTGGCCTCGATATAGTTATCGGGATGGCCCAGGAAGTTCGGCATGAAGCCGACCACCGCGAAAAAGCCCACCAACACTACGGCCAGCGCGAAGAGGTCCTTAATGACGAAATAGGGCCAGAAGGGCAGCGTATCGGCATCGGCCTCTTTGCGGGAGGTGCGGCGCACTTCAACGCCGGTGGGGTTGCCGTTGCCGGTGGTGTGGAATGCCCAGATATGGAGGATGACCAGGCCCACGAGCACAAAGGGCAACAGGAAGTGCAGCGACAGGAACCGGTTCAGCGTGGCGTTATCGACCGAGGGCCCGCCCAAAAGCCAGGTTTGGATGGCGTCGCCGATGAACGGGATCGCACCAAACAGGCCAGTGATAACGGTGGCACCCCAGAAAGACATCTGACCCCAGGGCAGCACATAGCCCATGAAGGCGGTGCCCATCATGACCAGATAAATCAAGATGCCGATGATCCACGTGATCTCACGCGGGGCCTTGTAGGACCCATAGTAGAGACCGCGGAAGATATGCGCATAGACGGCCACAAAAAACAGCGAGGCACCGTTCATGTGGATGTAGCGGATCGCCCAGCCACTGTTCACGTTGCGCATGATCTGTTCGATCGAAGCAAAGGCAAGATCGACATTCGGCACGTAATGCATCGCCAGGATGACGCCGGTCACGATCTGCAGCACCAGCGCAAAGGCCAGAACAATGCCCCAGATCCACATCCAGTTGAGGTTCTTGGGGGTGGGGATCATCAGGGTGTCATAGAGAAGCCCAACAATCGGCAAGCGGCGATGCAGCCACTTTTCGGCGTTGGATTTCGGTTCGTAATGGTCGTGGGGAATTCCAGACATGTCGCGTGTTCTCCCTTACCCGAGCACGATCGTGGCATCATCCACGAACTGAGCGACAGGAATCCAAAGGTTCTCCGGGGCCGGTCCGCGGCGGATGCGCCCGGCGGTATCGTAATGCGAGCCGTGGCAGGGGCAGAACCAGGCACCAACGCCATCTGCAGTGTAATCGCCGGCCTCGTTCAACGGCACACAGCCCAGATGCGTGCACACGCCGATCATCACCAGCCATTCACCAGTGTTTTCGCCGGCGAAATTCGGCATCGTCCGGTTCAGGTTGGTGGCTTCGGCCCCGTCGGGCAGGTTCGGGTTCTGTGCATCTCTGTCGACCAGATCCTCCAGCGCGACGGCCTCAGAGTCCTCGATCTCGACCTGGGTGCGGCGGCGGATAAAGACCGGCTTGCCCAGAAACAGCACCGTCAGCTGCGTTCCCAGCTCGATTCCGTCCACTTCGACGCGCAACTTCGAGGCTGCCACAACATCGGCGGATGGGTTCATCTGATTGACCAGCGGCCAGACGGCAGCACCGACTGCAACAGCCCCTACACCACCAGTGGCGTAGAAAAGGAAATCGCGGCGGGTGCTGGGATCATCTTCTGTGTGTGACACCGTAAGGGTCCCCCTCATTATCGGGCCCGGTCATATGGGCCACAAAACCTGTCTAGGCCGCGCCTGGGGGCGGAGCCAATTCTGAGCCTTTTATAAGCAGAGGGACCCACACGTCTAGCAGACAAACGCTCGCAGAACGCTCGAATTGTCGCATCTGGGCATCAATTTCGAGGCCATGGGTTGAAATGCGGGCGGCTGGCATCCAGCCGGGGTCGTAATCGCGGCTCGGGAATCAGCGCAAATGCAGGCTCATGGCGCGATGCGCGATGCCGGCATCGTCAAATTCGGGGCCGTGCGCGACGAATCCCAGCCCTGTGTAGAACGCTATGGCGGTGATTTGCGCCTCAAGCCTGACCGTCGCAAACCCTTGTGACCGGGCGAAATCCAGCACATGGCGCAGGATCTGACCGCCCAGCCCGCTGCCGCGATGCGATCTGGCGACTGCCACGCGCTGCAGCTTGGCATCGGGTCCGATTGGGCGCAGCCGGGCCGTGGCGGTGGGCATGTCGCCATCGAGAGCCAGGAAATGGTGGCACGCTCCCTCCAGCCCATCCCATTCATCGGCGGGTGTCACGCCCTGTTCGGCCATGAAAACGGCCCGGCGCAGGGCAAAGCACATCTCGCGCTCTGCCTGGGTCTTGGCCTGGATTATCGTCATACAGCGGGAATGGTGGCGCGCATCGCGTCGCGGGCGGCAAATCCGGCCTCCCAGGCGGTCAACGCATCGCGGCCCTTGCGCCAGTCGCGGTCGCCGTGGCGGAAATCCAGATAACCCAGCGCGCAGCCCATGGCGATATGGCTCATGTCGAGCGGCCCGGCCAGATGGCTCATCCAGCGCGCGTCGACGACATCCAGCGCGCGGGCGACCTTGGCCCATTGCGCCTCGATCCAGGGTTCGTACTGCATGTCCTCGGGGCGCACGCGCTTTTCATAGACCATCGACACGGCCGCCTCCATAACGCCATGCGCGGTGGCCTCCAGCGTCAGCGTTTCCCAGATATGGGCATCGGGATAGAGCCCCGCACCCGCCCGTGCGTTCAGGTATCGGGCAATCACCCGGCTGTCATAGATCGCGGGGCCATCGCTGCGCAGCAGGACAGGGATCTTGGCCACCGGGTTCGCGGCGGCGACCGAGGCGTCGGTCGCAATTGGTGTCGTGGCAACTTCGGTCTGCGCGACATCGTCCTGCCCGGTTTCCAGCAAGAGCACGCGGATGGTGCGCACGAAGGGTGAGGCAGGGGAGGAAAGGAGAGTAATCATTGCAGGGGGGTCACTTTCAAGCGGGTCAGGGCTGTGGCGTCGATCTGAACGCCCTTGGCGGATCGGTTCAACCGAAAAGCGCGCCGCCAGCGCAGCGTTGTGTTCCATTGGCCGTCATCGGTGCGCATGGTCAGGCCTTCGGGCGTGTCATCCATGATATCCTCGACCTGTTGATCCAGGCGGCCATGCGACGTGGCGCGTGCAATCGCGTATCCGGCCAGTGCAATACCCCCGTAGCGCAGGGCAATACCTGCGATGGGCATGATCGGGATCGGCATGGGCACCTCCTTTGCCTTTGGCTCAATAGGTAGGGATGGCGGCCCGCCATGTCTAATGTTTCGGCCCCGCGCCGCGCATCAGTGCCGCCAAAAGAGCGGTTTCCTGCCCGGTGGGGGCCGATGCCAGATGCTCCGCCGCCGCCAGCCGGGCTGCATCGGGTTTGTTCTGGCCCAGCTTCCAGGTGCCGTCGACTGCCGTGACGTCAAAACGAAAGGGCCGGATCATGCGCAACATGCGATCGAGCGCGCCCGGGTCCATCTTGTCGGCGGTCCAGGGGGTTTTGGGGGTCAGCTGCGCCTCGAAATGGGCGCTGAGCCTGTCCAGCGCGGCGCGCAGATCCGCGGCCTCCAACGGCACCAATACCCCACGCAGATGCACGGCGACATAGTTCCAGGTCGGCACCTGATCGGCGGCACCATACCAATCGGGCGAGATATAGCCATCGGGACCGGTCACCGCGATGACGGCGGGCATCGGGCCTGTGAGCTCGCGCGAAATGGGATTGGAGCGCACCAGGTGCAGATCGGCAGAGGTGCCATCATCGTTCAGCACGAAAGGCACATGCGCAATCAGCGGCGCGGGATCGGCGTTGATGGACAGGGCACCAAAGCCGCGATCGCGGGCATAGCCCAGATTGCGGGCGCGGGTCTCGGCACGAAACGCGGGGTTGGGATGCATCGGGTCTGCCTCTGGCTTTTTGTCTGTGCTTGCGTAGCGCGGCGGGCTCTGCAATTGCTAGTCCTGTTCTCAGGGCGGGGCGAAACTCCCCACCGGCGGTATATCGGCGCGACCGATGAGCCCGCGAGCGCCTTTGCTTTGGCAAAGGGTCAAGCAGATCCGGTGAGAGGCCGGAGCCGACGGTTACAGTCCGGATGAAAGAGAACGTGCGTGGACCCCGGACCTTTTGGTGCGGGCCCATGTTCGTGATCGCCTTGGGTGACGTGTCACCCGGCCAATTGGCAGCAAAAAGTGGGAACCGGTTTTTGCGACCGCCAATGGCCAGCCGAAGCGAAAGGAGATCATCATGACACACACCCGATATGCGTTTATCAAAGCCAACTGGCATCGTGAGATTGTCGACCAGGCATTGGCCGGGTTCACCGAATTGATCCCGGCAGCTAAGGTCGATGTGTTCGACGTGCCCGGTGCGTTCGAGATGCCGCTTTTGGCGCGGGATCTGGCCATGACGGGGCGCTACGGTGCCGTGGCCTGCGCGGCGCTGGTCGTCGATGGGGGTATTTACCGGCATGATTTTGTGGCTGCTGCCGTGGTCGATGGCCTGATGCGGGCCGGGATGGAGACCGGCGTGCCGGTGCTGTCTGTCTCTCTGACGCCGCATCAGTTTCAGGACAGCGCCCATCACATCGCCATCTACAGGGATCATTTTGTGGAGAAGGGCCGGGAAGCGGCCGAGGCGGCGTTGATGATTGGTACGACACGGGCGGCGCTGGTGGCGTGACCTGATGCCTCCGGCGGGAGTATTTGCGCAAAGAAGAAGCCCTCAGGCGGTCAGGTGCGGGCCGTGGGTTCCGGTGATGGTGGTCTCGACGATTTGACCCTCTGGCCGGTCCGAGCCGAACACGACCTCGGTGAATTGCTCGGTCCGGCCCATGCGTGGGTTTTCCAAAAGCACGTTGTGCGTTTTGCCCACCTGCACTGCCAGATGCGCCGCGACGGCCGCCTCGCCTGCGGACCGCAGCCGGGCGGCGCGATCCTTGATCGCGGCTCCGTGCACTTGCGGCATACGCGCGGCGGGGGTACCGGGGCGTTTGGAATAGGGAAAGACATGCAGCCATGTGAGGCCGCATTCGTCGATCAGGTTCAGCGAGTTTTCAAACATCGCCTCGGTCTCGGTCGGGAAACCGGCGATGATATCGGCCCCGAAGGTCATGTCCGGGCGCAGGCGGCGCGCCTCCTCGGTAAAGCGGATGGCATCGTCGCGCAGATGGCGGCGCTTCATCCGCTTCAGGATCATGTCATCGCCATGTTGCAGGCTGAGATGCAGATGCGGCATCAGGCGCGGCTCGGTGGCGATGGCCTGCATCAGGTTTTCGTCCACCTCGATGGAATCGATCGACGAAATGCGCAGCCGTGGCAGATCGGGCACCAGTTTCAGGATCCGCATCACCAGATCGCCGAGCCGGGGCTCGGACGGCAGATCGGCCCCCCAGGAGGTCAAATCGACGCCGGTCAGCACCACCTCATTGTAACCGCGATCCACCAGACGCTTGATCTGATCGACCACGACACCGGCGGGAACCGAGCGCGAATTGCCCCGGCCATAGGGGATGATGCAGAAGGTGCAGCGGTGATCGCAGCCGTTTTGCACCTGCACATAGGCGCGGCTGCGGGTGCCGAACCCGTCGATCAGGTGACCCGCCGTTTCGGTGACCGACATGATGTCATCGACCATCACCTTTTCGGTCTGGCCGATGAAATCGCCGGCCAGTTTGCCCCATGTTTCGGGCTGCATCTTTTCGGTGTTGCCGATCACCAGATCGACCTCGGCCATGTCGCGGAAGGTTTCGGGTTCGGTCTGCGCAGCGCATCCCGTTACGATCACGCGCGCGGCCGGGTTGTCGCGGCGCAGCTTGCGAATCTCCTGCCTTGCTTTGCGCACCGCCTCGGCGGTGACGGCACAGGTATTGACGATCACCGCGTTATCGATCCCGGCCGCGGCGGAAAGTTCGCGCATGGCCTCGGTCTCGTAGGCATTCAGACGGCAGCCAAGGGTATGAAAAACGGGGGCGCTCATGGTTTAGATGCTTGCCAGAAAATCGGCTGACAGATGGCCGGAAAAGACATGCATGGTGGGCCCGGTCATCCAGACGCCATCATCACGCCAGTCGATCCAGATACGCCCGCCATCCAGGTCAATCGTCACCTTGCGCCCGGTCAACCCCTTTCGCGCCGCAGCCACCGCCGTGGCACAGGAGGAGGACCCAGAGGCCAGGGTTGCACCAACGCCGCGTTCCCAGACCCGCATCCGCAGGTGATCGGGGGCTACGAGATGCGCGAACTGGACGTTTGTACGCTCAGGGAAAAGCGGGTGATGTTCGATATTGGCGCCGCGCATCTCAAGAACGATCGCCTCGGCATCCTCGACGAAAAAAGTACAGTGCGGGTTGCCCATACCGGTCGCGGTGGGGGTGCCCTCAATCGGCAGCTCCAGCGTGTCCATCGCATGCGCCAGCGGGATCTCGTCCCAATTAAGCAGTGGGTGCCCCATATTGACCGAGGTCAGGCCCTCCCCGGCATCAACGGCTTGCAGCAGCCCGCGTTCGGTGCGCAGGGTCAGTGCGCCAACCCCGGCGCGGTCCATCTCATGGCGGGCGATACAGCGGGTGGCGTTGCCACAGGCCCCGGCGATCGAGCCATCGGCATTGTAAAAGACAAGCTCAAGATCGGCATCTGTCCCGGCCTCGATCACGGCCAGTTGGTCAAACCCCACGCCCCGGTGCCGATCCGCCAGCGCACGCGCCAACCCGGCGGTCACCGCGACATCGCGTGCCCGTCGGTCGATCACCACAAAGTCATTGCCGGCCCCGTGCATTTTCATGAAGGGCAAGCCGGGATTTGTCTGAACATCAGCCATGATCGCGCATATACGCCGTGGCGTGACAATTTGAAATCCCACCCTTGCGGATTTTCGCTTGACGCCTCGGGGCGGGGTTTATAGAGAAGCCGCCTGTAGCGGGCCGCCTGTCAGGCAGTCCCTTGCGAAAGAGTGGGCCGTTAGCTCAGTTGGTAGAGCAACTGACTTTTAATCAGTGGGTCGCAGGTTCGAATCCTGCACGGCTCACCACTTCTTCTCAAACAGAGCGGGTGGTTGCGTAAACCACGTCGCTTAGGGCGACCAGCCATAGACGGGCGTGGTCGCGATTTGCGCGGGTCAATTCAACCGTAATTCAATAGCGTGGCGCGTGCATGGTGGCTCATCCATGATCGGGCTAGGTCGGACGGATCACGCCGGACAGGTCGGGTGTGCGGACACGCATCAGTTTGTCTCAAAATAGATATGTTTTGTTTCGAGAAACTCATCCAGACCCTGTGCGCCATGCAGCCGGCCAACGCCGCTTTCGCGATAGCCGCCGGTTTCCGCCTCAGCAAAGAGCCGGTTGTGGCAGTTCAGCCAGACCGTTCCGTATTTTAGCTGCCGGCTCATGCGCATGGAGCGATCCAACCCTTGCGTGTAAACACTGGCGGCCAGCCCATAGCGCGTTGCGTTTGACTTTGCCAAAGCCTCCGCCTCATCACGGAACGTCTCGAACGTGACAATCGGCGCGAAATGCTCGTGCTGGACCAGGTCGTGGCTGGTGTCAGAGATCCGTATAATGGTGGGCGACACAAAAGCACCGGCCGACAAATCACCGTCCGGAGCGCCGCCGCGCAGGATAAGCTCGGCCTCATCTCCCGCACGTTCAATAAGGTCCAGGGCCCGTTTCTGGCTGATCTTGTCGATGAGCGGCCCCAAATCCGTGGCCGGAGCCAATCCATGCCCCAGTTTGACGCGCCCATAGGCATGGCCGAGCATCCCCTCGACCTCCGGCGCGATGCTTTCATGCACGAGGACGCGACTGACCGCGGTGCACATCTGGCCCGCCATGACCATTGACGACCGGGTGATCTCTGCGACTGCACGCGACAGGTCGGCATCCGGAAAGATTACCGCGGGTGCCTTGCCGCCAAGTTCCAGCGACACCCGCTTTATGGTGGCAGCGGCGCTGGCCATCACGTTCCTGCCGGTTTGCGTGGAGCCGGTGAAGGAAATGGCGTCGATATCGGCGTGGCTCGACAACAGCTTTCCGACCTCGTCGCCGTTTTCATTGACCGAATTGACAACGCCAGGAGGGAGATCCCCGATGCCGTGAAAGCACGACATCACCGCGGCATTGACCAGCGGCGTCTGAGGGGCGGGTTTGATAACCACCGTGCAGCCGGCCGCCAATGCAGGTGCCACCGAGCGCACCAGCAACGTCACCGGCGCGTTCCATGGCACGATGACCGACACCACCCCGCAGGCTTCGCGGGTCAGCAGGGAAAGCTTTCCCTTCCCGGTTTCGGTCGTCGATCCGAGAATATTTCGCGCCAGCCCGGAATAGTATCGCGCCTCGCTGACGCCGGCTGCGATCTCGTGGGCGGCCTGCGATCGCAGCTTGCCGTTTTCCCGGACCAGTAATTCAACCAGATCATCGCCGAGGCTTTCCAACCGGTCGGCAAACGCATCCAGCACGCGGGCCCGCAGGCGGGGCTCCATGGACCAATCCGACCGGATAAATGCAGATCGCGCGGCACGCACGGCCTGATCGGTCAGCGCAGCCGACCCCAAAACAGCCGCGCCGATCTTGTCACCGGTTGCGGGATCAATGACGTCGGCGACCCCATTCGCGGCGGCCGACACCCAATCTCCGCCGATGAAATGTTGTGCCGTTTCATACATTGGATCGCTCCCGTGGCGCATCGTGTTCAGCCTTCATCCGCGCAGGCGGGCCGCGCAGTCAAGCCTATTTGTCTGATTGCAAGCCTCGGGGCACCGGTGGTCTCGGCGACCCCAAATGCACACTGGTGAGCATAGTCGGGCGTAGTATAGTGCAAGCGAAATCAGACTTTGAGGGGCACCGGAACGCCGATGCGCAGAAACATTGTCCAGGGTATTCTGGATCACACCAAATCCGCACCGCAGAAGCCCGCGATCAGATCTCCGGGGTTTGAGCTGACCTTCGATCAGCTGTCCGGGATCGTCCTGACCTACGGTCTTCATCTTCAACGTTGCGGTGTAAGCCGCCGGTCTACGATCGCCGTTCACTCGGGTGACCCGATTGTGGTTATCGCTTCGGCATTGGCGGCAGCTCTGGTCGGGTGTGCCTGGGTCTTTGACGGCGAAGCCATGGCGCGGGCGCAGGCTGTTCAGGTGACCCATCGCTTTCGGACGCTTGACGTCGCGGCACCCGCCCCCGATGGCTGCACTGTGATCGACACATCCTGGACGCGGCCGCCGGATGGCCATTCCGATACGTCCAGGCCGCGGTTTCCTGGTTTTGTCCGCGATGATGCAACCTGGTTGATATTCCCGTCCTCGGGGACAACGGGGACACCGAAATTCATGGCCCTCAGCCATGAAACGACGCTGGATCGCATTGCCGCGAACGCCGTGGAATTTCCGACGGGCAACGAGGCCTGCGCCTTTCTGTTCGCCGTTCATTCGCCGCCGACGCTTATCCGGGCGATCTGCGCCCTGACCTGCGGCGCGTCTTTAGTGCTCAGCACGGATACAGATTTCTGGACAGCCAGTGGCGTGACCCACGTTTTTGGCTCGCCGTCGCAAATCAAGCATGTTCTTCCCGACCAACCGTTACCCACAAGGATCGCAAAGGCGCTCATCGGTGGGGATTTCCTGCCCGATGAATTGGCGTCTCGCCTGTTGCAGAGCTTTGACACCGTGGTGAATACCTACGGCTCCACCGAGACGAATCTTGTCGTCGAGAATGCGAAATCCATCACCGATAACGGGAAGATCTCGACCCATACCGTCTGGCACGACACTGAAATCGAAATCGTTGACGAGACCGACCAGCCTCTTGCGCCGGGCGTCGAGGGGATCGTTCGAATTCGAAATGAGTTTCTCGTGCAGGGGTACCTGAACAGCCCAGAGGCCGAAGCCGTCGCGTTCAGAAATGGCTGGTTTTATCCCGGTGACAGGGGGGTCGTGACCCAAGATCGCGATTTCACCGTCACGGGGCGGACCAACGACACGTTCAACCTGGGCGGGGTGAAGGTGAACGCCGCTTTGATGGATTTCGTCCTGCAATCCGTCCCGGGCGTGGATGACGCGGTGTGTTTTATGATGCCGGCGCGCGATGGTTTGCAGGAGCTGATCGCCTTGATCCGAGCCAGCGCCGTGGCGGTAACGCCCGATATCGTCAGCGAGGCGCGCATCCAGATCGCCACCACATTTTCGACCGAAGCCACGCCTGCGAAGTTCATATTTTCCGACGTGATTCCGAGAACCGAAAACGGCAAACCCGACCGATTGGCCTGTGTCGCGATGGCCATGAGCAGGCGCGCCGCCTCGACACGATGAGCAAAGGCCCCCTGCGGGTGTTGTTGCAGAACCGCGCCAACTTGCCGCAGAAACTGCGCCGCGACATTTTTCTGTTTTTATAGTTGACGAAGGCCGGGTAACCTTTTGCCAGGCGGATATCGGTGTCGGGTATTGTACGGTTCACATCGGGTTCGGTCTCTCCCCCCGCGCGGGGATTAAAATAAATATGGGGAATCAAATGATTAAACAGGAACAGATTCTTGGGGTGGTCGCTGCAGGTGCGGCGATTACGGCCATGACGGCCGATTCGGCCAACGCAGATATCAACGACTTCGCCGGTCCCTATGTGGGCCTTGGATTTGGCACCATGGCCGGAGAAGTGGGCGACGACTATATGTACGCCATTGGCACCGCTTTGGCGTTTTCGGGCTTTGGCGGCTACAACTGGGTCAACGGCAACACGCTGATGGGCGTCGAGCTGGGTGTCTGGGCAAACGATACCTATCCTGGCGGCGGAGGCGAGGGTTACGGCATCGAAGGCATGGTGGATCTTCGCGGTCGTGTCGGTATGTCGATCAGCGATAGCACTATGCTCTATGGTGCCGCCGGTCTGTGGCAAGGTGACTATCAGTTTTATGGCGCTGATGACGGCGGGTCCGCCTTCGGATTCTCGATCGGCGTCGGGTTCGAGACGAACCTGTCCAATGGAATGTTTGTCGGCGGCGATGTGACCATGCGTTCGACCACCTCGGCCGATCTGAATGATCCGACCGATGATGACAAATCGCCTGACAACGTGACCACCGCGTCGGTGCGCGTCGGCTTCCGCTTCTGACGGCAAGGGCGACAGAAAACAGGGAATGGGCCGCTCTTTCGAGCGGCCTTTTTGTTATTGGGCCTGAACCATGGTTGACCTGAGAGCGCCGAGATCGATTTTACCCGACGGCGTCATCGGCATCTGGGGCACACGGTAAGCCGCACCCAGGGAAAGCTTCTTCCAGGACCGTGTCAGCACCGCCTCGATGTCAGCGGTGGCAATCGAATGGGGTGCTGCGTAGAACACCACTAATTGTTCCATTCCCTCATCGTCTTTGGTTGCCACGGCGGCGGTCTCGGTCTCCGCTGGCAGGTCTCGGGCAAGAGCGGCCTGGATCGTGTCCAGCGAATATTTATTGCCATTGAGATTCAGAACCCGTTTGCGCCGCCCGATCAGGTAGAGCGCGTCGCCCTGCCGGCGGATGACGTCGCCGGTTATGAAAAGATCCCCCTGAAAACCCGCGTCCCCGCCCTGTTCGCTCGGCGGATAATATCCGCGCCGCGCATGCTCGGGCAGGCGAACCGCCAAAACACCCTCTGTGGCACCGTCGATTTCCTCCAGGCCTTCATCAAGCAGCAGCAGGTCCACATCAGACCGAATGATCTCTCCCAGATAACCGTCCTGGATATCACGATCACCCGAATACACATGCTCGCACAGGGCCCCGACCTCGGTGGCACCATAGGTCATGACGAACTCAGCCGGGCAGACCTGGCGTGCGGTTCTCAACAAGCCGGGTGGAGTTGACGCGCCCCCAATTTCTATGGACTCGACCGATGTCAGGTATTGCGCGGCGTCCGGTGTCTTCAGGGCCATCCGCAAAACCGACGGCGTCACCGAAAGGTGCGACACGCGCCACTGGTCGACATGAGGTAGAAAATTCGCCGTGTCATTCCCCAGCGAGACGACCGACCCGCCGCCCAATAGAACGGGCAGCATTCTGTTCATTGCCCATCCGGTATTGGGGCCGGCGGTGGTCAGAAAGCGCATCGCGCGCAGTTGATCCGCAGTCAACGTTGTCATCGACGCCATGTCGCGCATTCGGCTGGCTTCTGGGGTTTTTACGAGCTTCGGGACACCCGTCGTGCCTGATGTCTGCGTGATGAAACTGCCCCCCGTTCCGGGCAGGTTCTCATATCGTGGCAATGGAATGGTTCCCATGAGCGAAAACCAATCCGCCTCCATGACGATCTGCTTGTCCGCCGCCACGCCGTCAAGCGGGGTCATGGTCACGACGCGGTCAAAGTCGATATCGCGATTTTCGACCAGCCGGGCCGATGCAAAGATCACGTTCAGAGATCTCAGCGACAGCAACAGAGCAAAGGCAATACACAGCTCACCACGGTCGGTTTCGACGACGATTGTCTGCCCCTCGCGCACGCCCCGTGTCCTTAGCTGGATGTCCAGCACCTGCATCAGCGCCAGCACATCCCTATAAGACATCTGGCTGCGCTCCGTCAGCAGGGCGATCTTTTCGGGATACGCCATTGCGGTTTCATAAAATGCCTCAACCAATCG
>Ga0316207_10001771_pt1 | contig 24800 bp, 21 predicted proteins | sample 6weekpyrite_MG_FD_204943 | JGI IMG/M metagenome (GOLD analysis project Ga0316207, IMG submission 204943) | Microbial mat bacterial communities from mineral coupon in-situ incubated in ocean water Damariscotta River, Maine, United States -... | ecosystem: Environmental > Aquatic > Marine >... | reverse complement strand
TGAGACGCTATACACTCTACCTCGGGTAACTCACCATACTCTTTAATTATTTCTGCTTTATACTTAATCTCGTTATTAACCACATTTAAAGTGCTATCAATACCTTTGTGTAGGTCGGTCCACTGCCATTCATCTTCATCAACATGTGAGAAATCTTTTAAATCCTGTACTATTTTTTTTACCCGACTTACGCCTTCTTTAGACTCCTCTAATAGTTGCTGAACATCATCCTGTATAAAATCATAGTCTATATTTTCTTTTAATCCTGAAATTTCATCTTGTAATACATCTTTCTCTGCTGCGACTTTAGTTATATCTTTAACCAGACTCAGCAAATTATTTAAATAACCATCTAATGATGAAATATTTGAATTCACATAGCCAACCGGGTTATTTATTTCATGCGCAACGCCTGCAGCAAGTTGTCCAATCGATGCCATTTTCTCTGACTGAAGTAACTGATTCTGAATCTCATTAATTGTCTCCAATAATAATTCCTGCTCTTTTTTCTCTTTACCCAGCATCAGATTTTTAGAGGCTAACTGGCTTAGTAGCGTACGCCTTTCAAGTACATTTTCGAGCTCTAATATCACTATTTTGATTAATTCTTCATCTGTATCGTTAAAAGGCAAACCATCTCTGCGATCAGCTAAATAAATTACACCACTGATTTTGGCATTTATCTTTACCGGAATACCAATTAAACTTTTCATTTCTGGATGCCCATCTGGAAATCCACATGAAGCTTGGTGGTTACTAATATTATCTATTCTAATAATCTTTTCGCCTTTATAAACTTCTTTTAATACTCCTTTACCTTCAGGTCTTATACCTATTTTATTTATCGCATCACTATCCATGCCAACAGTTCTAAATTCTCTTAATCTTCCATCATTTAAAAATAGACCCAATGCAGCATATTTCGCATTACAGACAGACATAAGTTCAGTTAGAAATGCATCATAAAATACTTCTATATCACCACCATTAAATAATCGATGCTCCTCTTCTCTTAAATTTTGAATAGAGCTCGTTAACAGCACCATTCTCACATTTGCACTAGCCAGGCTTTCTAATTCATTATCCATATTGTTTACTCTTAACCTGCTGATGTTGGCTTACTGGTAACCAGATAGAAAATTTGGTTCCTTTCCCTTCCTGTGACTCAAGGTCAATATGTCCACCATGCTTATCAACAATGCCATATGATAATGACAAACCAAGCCCAGTACCCTGACCTATAGGCTTCGTAGTAAAAAAAGGATCGAATATTTTTTTCTGTAGTGATACAGGAATACCCTTGCCTGTGTCAGATATTGAAATCCAGATCCAGTCAGATTCTGTTCTTCCAGTTTCGATAGTAATAACGCCATGCTCTTCAATTGAGTGAGCTGCATTAACCAAAAGATTCATAAAAACCTGATTAAGCTGAGATGCTAAACATTCAACATTTGGTAAATCACCATATATTTTTCTAACTTCTGCTTTGTACTTAATTTCGTTGTTCACAATATTTAAAGTACTGTCCAGACCTTCATGAAGGTCTGCCCACTGCCACTCCGCCTCGTCAACATGTGAAAAATCTTTTAAGTCCTGAACTATATCTTTGACTCGCTTAACACCATCTGATGATTCTTTTATTAATTTACCTATATCATCTTTTACAAAATCAATATCAACTTTGTTTTTTGCATCTTCCACATCACTCCATAACTTTTCATCTCCTTTTAAGTAGTCAACTGCCGCTTCATACTTGTCCAGAACATAAATCAAATCATCAGTATATTTTTTAAGCGAATTTACATTTGATCCGATAAAACCGACTGGATTATTTATTTCATGCGCAACCCCAGCGGCCAACTGTCCAATAGATGCCATCTTTTCTGACTGTATTAATTGTTCTTGGGCCACATCAAGATTATGAACAATTTCATTAAAAGCTGATGCTAACTCACCAATTTCATCTTTTGATTTAATCTCTAGTTTTACAAGTTTTTTATTTTTTTTGAATCCTGAAAGTGAATTTATTATTTCTTTCAGAGGACTTGTAAATATGTTGGAAAACAACACTGTAACAAGTAAGGCTATAAGCAGTAAAAATAATCCAACCAGCATGCTTTGTTTTTTTACATAATTCGCCTGCTCAACAACTTTTTTGTACTGCTTCTCTTCAAATAAAACAATAAACCTTTGCTTTTTATCAGAATCTAAAAAAGCTTTTCTGGCAAACAATGCAAGATCTTGCCCGTTATAAATAACTCTATTCGAATACGACTCTTCAGATGTCAAATCATAGAATGTTTTTAACTGTTCATGAGCTGTTAATATATTTGAAACTTCATCAAATTCAAAAGAAAATGGTTTAAATGAATCATAATTACTTAATAGTTCGCCATTTTGATTGGTTATATATTTGCTGGCAGCATAACCAGGGCTATATTCTTGAGCTGACTCCAGAAAATCTTTAAACATAAAATTTACGTCTAAATTTAACACGACCATCCCGAAAAGTTTGCCACCTAAAGTATAAACAGGCGTTACAACACGAAGCACCGGTACATAAGGTTTCGTAATTTCTCCATGTTCTCTGTTATATGTAATATCTGATACGTAGGTTTGATTTGCTTTTAGCTTTTTTCCTTTGTAAAAATACGATCTGTTATTTTTACTCTGCATTTCTTTATCTGAGTACACTCTTATTTTTTTATTTAACCTGTCAACCCGAACAATCTCTTTCCCCTGTTCTTCAATACCTATATAGCGCGCCATAATATAATGCGGCTTAGATTCCAGGAAAGATTCAAATATTGTTTCTAATCTTTTTTTCCAGCTCTTTTCAGTTGATCCATCCACATAATCAATACCATGATTTGCCCTGGCTCGAATAATACCCTGCATCGGCGGAGTTTTACTTAAAAAAATCGTATCCTCCTTCATGCGTTCTATAACCGTCTCAATTTTTACAACTTCCTTACCTGTGTTCTCCCCCATGATTTTAATTTCTTGTTCTGTTAGAAGTTTGTCGTATTCATGATTAACACTAAAACCCAGAACACCTGCAGTTATAAGCACAACAACTGATACGAGCAATGTAAGTTTTTTAGTGATAGAGTTTTTCATTTCTAATTATCGAATTATGAACCCTGAGTTAAAACAAGAATAATGCCTTTTGACTCTGAAGTTTTACCCAATATACTGCAGCGTACATTCAGTGTTATTCCATTTTCTAACTTAACTCCTTCATTTTTTTCTAGATTTGTATCTGCACAGCTTTTATATAAAGCATACAATTCTTCAGGTAGTACTCCTTCAGCTGTATTCCCGATTAACATTTGCGAATCATTTTTTAGCCATAGCTCTGTCAACTTATTTGTAATTGCTATTAAGCCATCACTTCCAATGCATATAATCCCTGCAGGCATATTCTCCAGTACTTCCTGTGAAATACTTAGAATGTGAGTACTTATTTCTGCCTCTTCAGTTTTTATTTCAACATCCTTATGTAAATTCTGATTTGCCTTCTCTAACATAAGATTGGCTAACTTTAATTCTTCATTTAATCTGGTGTTTTCTATTTTTAATTCATATTGTTCAAAAGCCACATCAACATTCTTAAGTAATAATTCGTCATCCCATGGCTTAGTTAGAAACTTATAAATTGCACCCTGATTAATCGCATCGGTTACTGATTTAAGTTCGGTATAACCACTTAAAACAATTCGAATAGTATCCGGATGCGTTTCTTTTACCTGGCTAAGAAACTCCACTCCTGTCATTTCAGGCATACGTTGGTCTGAAATAATTACACCCACGCTATTATCATTGAGAATTTCAATACCTTCTTTGCCGCTCGATGCCTTTAAAATTTTATACCCCTGCCGTCTGAATAGCCTTTCTAAAGCTGACAGAATATTAAGCTCATCATCAACAATCAGGAGGGTTCGATTTTGGGTTTTCTTTTCCATCTTTAATTACACTATCCTTGGTACGGGTTATCATGAAGACCAAATACTCATTCAATATGCAGTCACAACTTTTTATATCGGTTCTGTCCAGTTAAAGCTTGAGATATATACTCATAAAACCTCTTAAAAAAGGCACTAAACAGACTGCTTTAACTTTCAGTACCCGCTTTAAAAATACCTTATTTTTTTTAAGTTAATTAAATTAAGTGCACTAAAATGATGCGATTTCATATTTATTTTAGTTATATTTGATTTAACACTTAATATTCATAAGCTTACTCCACATTTTTCCATTCATAATCGCATCCTTTTCCTAACTACAGTTACGACTTATTTAAGAAACCTTAAGCTTCAATCTTCTGTGCCGATAATAGCTTTATGGTCTTACTTAAATATTTATCTTTTAGTGAGGTGTACTTTGAAAATCCAACAAAGCTACTGGACTCAATCAGAAGGCTGGGATACTACTCCTAACGCAACATCAGACTTTAATCCTCAACTTGTATTCATTTTTGCCAGTACCGCAATTCTTTCAAACCACCAACATTTCGAAAAAATTCAATCGTACTACCCTGATGCTTATCTCGTAGGATGCTCAACTGCCGGAGAAATATGTGATACTCGCGTCAGAGATGAATCTATATCACTCACGGCCGTATCTTTTGAAAAAACCAAAATCAAACAAGCTGTACACCGTGTTCAAAATAAAGCAGATAGTTATCCAGTAGGTAAGGCTTTGGCTCAGCAATTATTAACTGATGATCTTGTGCATGTATTTATACTATCTGATGGCTTAACAGTTAATGGGACTGAGTTAGTTCGTGGTTTTTCTGAAACCTTGCCTGATCATGTTGTAGTAACTGGCGGTTTATCCGGAGACGGAGATCGTTTTCAACAAACACTCATTTGCGCCAATGATAAGCCATCTGAAGATAGCATAGTGGCTATCGGTTTTTATGGTCAACACTTAAAAGTTGGTTTTGGATCATTAGGTGGCTGGGATCCCTTTGGCCCTCAACGAAAGGTTACTAAATCATCTGGTAATATTTTATATGAACTTGATAACCATTCCGCACTGGAATTATATAAACAATATTTAGGTAAACACGCTGAAGGACTTCCTGCTACCGGATTGTTATTCCCCCTTGCATTACGTACCCCCAACTCTACCGATCAAGGTATTGTCAGAACCATACTTTCTATCGATGAAAAAAGTCAGTCTATGACATTTGCAGGTGATATCCCTGAAAACAGCACAGTACAGTTAATGAAAGCAAACTTTGACAGATTGATAGACGGTGCTACTGACGCAGCACATTTAACACAAGTAAATCTTAATACCTCTCCACAGTTGGCAATTTTAATTAGTTGCGTGGGTAGAAAGCTTGTCCTGAAACAACGAATTGAAGAAGAAGTAGAAGGTGTTCGCGACGTATTAGGCGATAATACGATTTTAACAGGATTTTATTCATATGGGGAAATTTCACCCCACACCCCGACTGCCCGATGCGAACTGCATAACCAGACTATGACTATAACTACTTTTACTGAAGATTAGATTTTATTTTTTATGCATCGTTTACTTAAGAGACAAATCAAAAGATATATAGAGGACAATACTGATGCCTCTAATCTAAATGATTTTTTAAATGCAGTGAGTGAAGCTTATGATCAATCTGATATTGACAGGAATATGATTGAGCACTCATTAGAATTAATGTCAGATGAATTAAATAAACACAATAACAATTTGCAAGAAGAACTTAAGGCGCGTCAGGAAGTAGAATATACATTACGCCAGGAACAAGAAGAACAAAAAAAACTGATTTTAAAACTGGAAGAAGCACACTCTCAGTTAGCTCAGGCAGATAAACTTGCTTCTATTGGACAGCTCGCTGCTGGTGTAGCTCATGAGATTAACAATCCAATTGGTTTTATTAATTCAAATATTTCATCTCTAAAAATTTATATTTCACAACTTTTTGATTTAATTAATACATATAGTGAAATCGAAGAACAAGTAAAATTAAACTCTGTTCTTTCTGATAAACTTAATACGGTAAAACAGAAAGTCGACCTTGAGTTTTTAATAGGTGATATCCATGACTTAATGACAGAGTCAATTGATGGTATTACCCGTGTTAAACAGATTGTACAGGATTTAAAGGACTTTTCTCACGCGGATCAAATAATTACCTGGCAAATGTCTGATCTCCACTCAGGTATCGATAGCACGCTTAATGTTGCAAATAATGAATTGAAATATCATGTTGAAATTATAAAAAATTACGGCGACATACCTCTTGTAGAGTGTGTGTTATCTCAATTAAACCAGGTGTTTCTAAATATATTTGTTAATGCATCCCACGCTATACAAGATAAGGGTGTAATTACAATAACCACACGCCAACAAAACGAAACCGTTGTCCTGGAAATATCAGACACAGGCATAGGCATCCCTGAGGCTACCTGTAAACGAATATTTGATCCTTTTTTCACAACGAAACCAATAGGCCAAGGTACCGGTTTAGGTTTATCCCTGTCATTCGGTATTATCACAAATCATCATGGAACTATTGAAGTAGAAAGCAAAGAAGGCGAAGGGACTAAGTTTATTATTACTTTACCAATACAACAACCCGAAGATGCCAAAGCCAACATTTAAAGAACTGTCAATTTCACAAACACAACATAAAAAGCCTGGTGATATAAACCCCAGGCTTTCAAAATTATCTTACCAAATAAAATAAACTAACTAGTCAGTGCGCGTCATGTCTTGACCACAACACATTGGCGATTTGATTTTGCCATGGCCATCTGGACATTCTGACACGTGAATTTCATGGCCATCATCCGCTTTAATTGTATTGTGCTGTAGTTCTTTGCCGCACTGACCGCACGTCATTGTTCCCAGGCTCATGCCACATTTCTCACATTTATAAACTGCCATTTTGTTCTCCTTTGCGTAAACACCGCACTAAATTCAGCGGCTTAACAATTAAATAAACTGACCAAATTGTGCACACAGTAAAGCATGTATTTTTAAAAAAAACACCCATTAATTAGTAAGTGATTTACCTAATACTCATGCTCTCTGTTCTGGTTAACAAAAAGCAGCTCTATTTTTTATCGCTTTGTCACATTTAAGCTATATTAAGTATCTATACATTTATTGCAATAAAACTGTCCTTGCTAAAATTTAATCAACATTTCCAAATAGCTATTTTTGTTACATGCTTATGTAGCACTTTTACGTTTAGTGATCGCGTTTTTGCAATGAACTTATCCTCAATGTTTATTGTAGATTGTAAAGAAAATAAACAATTTGGTCTAAATTCCTATCTTCTATATCGTAAGCAACCCGTGTTTGATGCTCATACCATAGCCTTAAAACAAGTCGAGCAATTACTGGTAAAACTTGATCGCTTAAAACTGCATTACAAGAATATACCCACAGTACAACAACACTCTTTCTTTATCCCTGTAGCTTTTGAGCCACAGAGCTGGATTCAACAACCCAAAAAAGGAGATTTTGAATCTGCTGCCAGGTGGGTCATCCACAATTATGACTACCAGTGTGCCAAACAATTGTTAAACCAATTTCAGAATACGGGGAACAGTGGTCCATATATAGTTTCTCGTTACAGTAACCACTTACCAAAAACAAATAATCAACAGCGACACCGGACATTGCAATGGAGCGCACCTGTGCTGATTCAAAATTTAAGCGATGTCTCTCTGGAAAGCTCAGGCTACTGGCTAACTGAATTCTTAAAAAAAAGCTGGCAACCAAAGCTATGGGATAAAAACCACTTAAATAGTCTATCTTCATCAATGCAGGAAAGCCTGTTTTTACAATATATTCAGCAAAACGAGCAAAAACACAATTTAATGCAAGAAAAAGAAAGCCAGCCGGCGTTGTGGGAAGTTGCCAAAGACATCCCATCTAAATTTTCTGCTAATCTGGAGTATCCAGTCACGCCACGGGTCAGCAAACCCACTAATCCTTACCTGAAAAAAATAGCCATACAATCCACTATTGATTCAAAAAATCATTAAAAACACGCTAAAAACAGCGTATTTTTCATTTTGCTTTTTAAAAAAACAGCTTCCCAAAGTCATTAATTTGGCTTTTCTCCTGAAAACGCTTCTATCAAATTTAAAATGAAATACAAGCCTTTTGTTAAGCTTTTTTTGAATGTTATTCACAACTAATATACGCACAAAGATTAAACAGAATTAATCCTGTCATAAACCAATATATAAACAAATAAAAGCCTATAAAAATAGCACAACTTATTGATAATACTAGAAATATTTTCTAGTGGTCAATTTTTAACCAATGTAACAAAGCTGTAGTATTCATGCGGAGTTTTCTTCTATTACCCCATTTCTTCCACAAAGTTATCCACAGAAATTGTGGATAAGGATTGCTTCAGCAAACTACAAAACCTTAGCTAAATAAACCTAGAAATTACCTTAAGTGATGCGCTTAAATTTCATCGAAAAGATGATTATTGCTCTTTATTCATACAATCTTACTCTGATGTTAGATAGGTGCTATTCAGAACATAAAAACATCTGTTAACGTAGTCATCCATGCAGGACTTACTTTTTGAACAAACTCCACAATTCGATGACGTGGTCACCCTTCAGGTCGCTGTTCCAAAGCCGTTGCGGCAGGTATTCGACTATACCGCTCCAAAAAAAATGCTAGAACAGCTACAACCTGGGGCACGCGTAAAAATCCCCTTTGGTCGCCAGACAGTTATTGGAGTGATAGCCAATACCGACAGGAAAACTGAAATTGCTCCCCATAAACTTAAAAATATTACCGAGGTACTGGATTCTACACCTTGTTTTCCGGAAGATATTTTTAAGCTACTGGAGTGGGTAAGCCGCTACTATCAGCACCCGGTTGGGGAAGTATTTACACATGCCTTACCAGCCCTGCTGCGGCAAGGTAACCCGATGCTTCCAGTTACCGAAACCTGCTGGCAGCTTACCGAGCGCGGGCGAAATACTCAGGCAGATAGCCTTGGGCGCGCTGTAAAACAGCAGCAAATTTTGATTTACTTCCAACAAACAGAAACACCCATCGTAAGTGCAGCCACTGATTTAAACCAGAGGTGGGATAACTGGCGAGATGCCATGCGACGCCTCGAGGAAAAAGGTTTAGTCGAGCAGGTTCAGCGTAGTTCTCTTTTCTCTCAATCCTTAGCTGAAGCAGCGGCACCTTTGCACGACTTAAATACAGAACAACAGCAAGCTAGTGACAGCATCACTGCAGCGCTGGGGAAACATCAGTCATTCTTACTGGAAGGCATAACCGGTAGTGGCAAAACCGAAGTGTACATGCAGTGTATTCTGGAGGTGTTAAAACGTGGCCAACAAGTGCTGGTGCTGGTGCCCGAAATCGGGCTTACACCACAACTGGTTGAACGTTTTAAGCGTCACCTGAATGTGCATATTGCGGTACTACATTCATCTATGAATGATAGTGAGCGCCTAAATAACTGGCTCGCCATGCAAGCAGCTGAACCAGAAATGAAAGCTGATGTGCTAATCGGTACCCGCTCAGCGGTATTTACTCCAATTAAAAATCTTGGGTTGATCCTAATTGATGAAGAACACGATCTGTCTTTAAAACAACAGGATGGCTTGCGTTATTCAGCCCGTGATGTGGCGATTATGCGGGCAAGAAATGCAGACATACCCATTGTACTTGGCTCCGCCACGCCCTCACTGGAAACGTTGTATAACGTTGAACAAAATCGCTTTACTAAACTGAGCCTGAAACAACGAGCCGGTGCTGCGTTACTGCCAGATATTCACTTACTGGATGTACGTAGTCAAAAGTTAGAAAACGGTTTATCAGCTCAACTTATCCAGAAAATACAACAACATTTACAACAGGGTAACCAGGTCTTACTGTTTTTAAACCGACGTGGTTTTGCCCCGGTTTTAATGTGTTATGAGTGTGGCTGGTTATCACATTGTCCACGCTGCGATGCTTACTTAACTCTTCACCAGAAGGCACACCAGCTGCGCTGTCATCATTGTGGAACCGAGCAACGCATCCCACAACATTGCCCCGACTGTCAAAGCAATGGTGTTTCAAGTGAACTGAGCCCGGTCGGTATGGGCACGGAACGTGTCGAAGATGCTCTCAATGAATTATTCCCTGATAAAACCATCTTAAGAATTGATCGCGACAGTACCCGCAAAAAAGGTGAACTCGAAAACCGCCTGGAGCAAGCTAAAAGTGGCCATACTGATATTTTGCTCGGCACTCAGATGCTGGCAAAAGGGCACCACTTTCCACGTGTTACCCTGGTTGGCATTTTAAGTGCTGATCAGGGTTTATATAGCGCTGACTTTCGTGCCAGCGAACGAATGGGGCAACTCATCTTACAGGTAGCCGGACGTGCCGGACGGGAAAAACAAAAAGGCGAAGTCATTATTCAAACCTGCCACCCCGAAAATCCACTGTTACTGGATTTACAGCACCATAACTACCCGGCGTTTTGTAAAGACTTACTCGCAGAGCGCCAACAAGCTTTACTGCCCCCGTTTACCTATCACGTACTTCTTCGTGCAGAAGCAACCGATGAAGCTGCGCCAATGGAATTTTTATTTGCCATTAAAAAAGCCACACAACACATAGAAACGGCCATTGTAGAAAAAGTTGAATTACTTGGCCCATTCCCTGCACCCATGACTCGCCGCGCCGGACGTTACCGTTACCAGATGCTTTGTCAGGCAAACAATAGAAAGGATTTACAACAATTATTACACTACTGGCTACCATTAATTGAAAGCTTACCCAATCGTAAAAAAGTACGATGGTCGGTGGATATTGATCCGCAGGAGATGTATTAATAGCGCTATATAAAAGACTTTTTCTTTTAACTTCCCTTACATGCTTGCATCTAAAATTTATGATAATGTATTTAGCATCAGTTAACTATAAGGATTAATCGTGTTCATACCCCCAACAACTGTCCAGGAAATCACCTGGCCAGCTTTGCCAAGCCCAACAGCAGCATCAATGCTAGCGATACAGCATCAATTAGAACAATCTCAATGGGCAACTGAAGGCGAATTATTAAATCAACAATTTGAACAACTAAAAGTCGTTGTCAATTATGCTAACAAGCATGTTCCGTATTATAAAAATTTATTTAAATCTGCAAATATAAAAATCACTGATTCTCTTTTTAATCTGGAAAACTGGAAAACCATTCCCATTATAACTCGTCAAGACATACAAACAGCTGGAAAAGATTTATACAGCACTCAAATTCCTCGTGAACATGGCAAGATTGGTGAAATTTCTACATCCGGTTCCACCGGCCGCACTGTAAAAGTCGCAGGCACGAGCATTACAAATTTTTTCTGGAATGCATTTACTTTACGAGATCATTACTGGCATCAGCGAGATTTACTTAACAAGGTAGCCACAATTAAGTACCTACCAAAAAGTTTAAGTAAAACAATCTCCATTGATGGCTGGGGGCCTGCGACCGATATGGTTTATAAAACCGGGAAGATGGCTGGGATGTCAATTAAAACCAGTATTAGTGAACAGGTAGATTGGCTAGCAAAAGAAGACCCCGAATACTTATTAATCTACCCTAGCAGTATCAAAGCCATAGCAAATTATGCTCAACAATTTAATACACAATTTAAATCCTTAAAAGAAATAACAACAATTGGCGAAACTCTCACACCCAAAACCCGTGAATTTTTAAAAGATGTCTTTGGAGTACCTGTACATGATATTTATTCATGCCAGGAGGTTGGTTATTTAGCTTTACAATGCCCTAAACATGAACACTATCATATACAGTCAGAGAATGTGTTTCTGGAAATATTGGACGACAACAACCAACCATGCAAACCCGGGCAGGTAGGTCGTGTTGTAATTACATCACTGCACAATTTTGCAACACCATTAATACGATATGACATAGGAGACTATGCCGAAGTCGGTGAAAGCTGTGACTGCGGACGAGGATTACCTGTTATTAAGCGCATTATGGGTCGTGTTAGAAATTTAGTAACTTATCCAGATGGCACTAAAAAATGGCCTATTGTTGGTAGCGACTCATACGACAATATTGCTGCTATAAAGCAATTTCAATTTATACAAAAAACAGTAAACGATATTGATGTTAAGCTGGTCGTAAAACAACCTTTATCGGAAGAACAAGAGTTAAAACTTAAAGTATGCATGCAAGAAGCACTGAACCATACTTTTAATTTAAATTTTAGTTACCATGAAGATATCCCCAGGAGTGAGGGCGGCAAATTTGAAGATTTTATTTCTGAAATATAAGTCTATTCATTTTTTTAAACTGCCGCTAAAATTTTTACAGCACGAATAAAATTAAACATAAAAAAAGCGAGGTAGAACCTCGCTTTTTTTATTTATTACCAGATAAGATTATGAATACTTGCGTCGGCGCATTGCTGACAAACCAAATAAACTTAATCCAGCAAGGCCAAATAGAGATAGTGACGATGCCTCTGGTACTGACGTACCAGATGTTGGTGTACCTAGAGCTGTAGGTGAACCAACACCCCCCGCAAATGGAAATGCAGGGTCACCTGATCTAACTGGTAGCTCTGCCCATGACGCCTGGTAAGGCGCCGCTGTTGGACCAAAATCTGCTGTAAAAGCAAAACCTGATAACGATGAAGGACCAAAAGTACCTGGCGCACCAATCATATCGCCAAATGTTTCATTTGAACCATTAAAGCAGGAGCCCTCTCCACCCCAGATCAAGACAGGGTTATCACAATACCAGTGTAATACCTGAGTTGCTGTTGTATATGGGCTATCCGCACCAGCATAAAATGGATCGCTTGGATCTTGCCATGCAGCAACGCCATCCCAACCCGTTGCAGCGTTTGCAACACCTATCGTTTCAATTGCGTAGGTCCAGCCATCAGGAGAGACAATGTTTGACAGACCCATATCTGCAAAGTATGGAAGTTCCCAGTCAACAATAACAGGTATACCATTCCAGAAATCACTGTCAGCATCTGGAGTAAATGTACTGGTGTTATTTACTGTAAATTCATATAACCAGGTTCCATCGCCATTGTCTGTTACACTATCAGTAACCGTTGAATTTCTTTCCCACGCAGCTTGCGCATCCTGAGAATCCAACACAGCCATTGTGCTGAATGTCGCCACAACTGCGAGCGCAATATTTGTTTTTCTAAAAGAAAGTGCTTTCATATTTCCCTCAATAACTCCATTTGTACAGACACTGCTATTTTACTAATTTCATAACAGACTGTGTCTTAGATTAATCAAAATTTATTTACCGAATCGAGATGGTTACCACAATGGGCTCTTATCAGATAAAACATTACCAGAAATTAACCAGCCAACTAGATATGCTCAAGTTAATTGCATTTGAATACAATTACTATCACCCAAACGGGTTAATCACCTGCCTTATTTGTATAAAAAATGAGCATATTCTTTCGCCTAACAATTACAGAAATCTACTAATTGGCGTTCCCAAAGAAATACGATAGATTAGTAGTTAGTCGTCATAACCATGTGTTGCAAGAGCTTGATTCTATGAAAAAAACTGTAATGAATCTCGATACTCTACCCTATATTCCTTGTAGCGTAGAATATAAGGTTGACAATAATCCATACAAAAACATATATGTTGATATCACGATGCGATGTGATATGGATTGCAACTATTGCTATAACCCTTTGCGATCAAAATCAGATATGGATATCAAACATTTTGAAGAAGTATGTCAACGTCTGCCTCAACCTGTTGACTTCAAGTTACTTGGTGGCGAACCCACTATGCACCCCAACTTTTTTGAATTTATTAAAATAGCAAAATCTTATGGACACTCTGTTTTTTTTGCATCAAATGGCTTGCGATACAACAATCCTAAATTTATGGATAAACTAAGAGCGCTAGACGTTACGTACGTTGCTGGTTTATCAATGGATGGCGGCACAACTAATGATGAATTCTATAACACAATGAATAACCGCTATTGTCTGGACAAAAAACTAGAAGCTATGCATAACCTGCACATATACGGTATTAAACGCGTTGCCTTATCTGCCATTATTATTCGTGGTTACAATGAACAGGTTATTGATGAATTATTAAGCCTGGCTCAAAAGTATCCAGACAATGTCAAATATATACACTTCCGTTCTGCAGCTAAAACTGGACGCTGGTCAGAAACAGAACCTTATACTCAGGCTGAACTGCGCCGCTTATTAGAAGAACGCTATCCTAAAGAAGTTGTTGTTCAGAAAAATTTACTACAGGAAATTTATTGCACCCCTGAAGAAGGGGGTGATTGCTGCTTTAGATTCAGACCTAATAGAAAACTACAAATATCTCTAATAGAGTTTGCCAGTGAAAAATCTCAATGCTGCCCAAAACGTGGCAAGCTTCTACCCGGTACATTTAGACTTCAACCTTTTTATGAAAATATGGTAAAAGTTGGTGATGTACTAGCTGAAGATTTTGGCGAAATAGCTACTGTCACTGTGTAATATTTCTTAATGATCGTTACAACCTGGTTTTTTCTTGCCTCCCTTTTAACTGTTCCCGTTATTTATCTGTACTGGAAACTAAATCATGTGCCCCGAATAAATAAGCGATCAACACCAGCCAAATACAATTTATCTTTTAGAACGGTATCAATACAAAAAAAAAATAAAAAGCATCTATTTGGATGGTATATCCCGGGCAAAGCTTCTCAAAAGATGCCATGTATGCTTGTTATGCATGGATGGTGTGGTAATGCCAGCAGCTTGTTAACTTTTGCACCCATTCTCCATAATGCGGGACTTAATCTTTTATTTCTTGATGCAAGCAATCATGGTCAAAGTAGTCAGAATGGACAATCTTCTATTGTTCAATTTTCTAAAGATATTAATGACGGTCTCGAGTGGCTGGTTCAGCAACCAGAAGCATGTAGCTTACCCCCATTTATTATGGGACATTCAAATGCCGCTGCAGGCGCATTACTTTCAGCAGTAACAAAAGAAGTACAAGGCATTATTGCCATATCAGCCTTTAGCCACAGCATTCCTTTTCTTAAGCACTGGATTAAAGCAAATACTTTTATTCCATTCTGGCCGATTGGTTGGATTGTCATTCAATGTATGCAGCTACGCTTAATGAAAAAATACAATACCATTGCACCCATTAACATTATAAAAAATATTGAAGCGCCAATACTATTTGTACATGGTGAAAATGACGTACTTTCACCTATCCTGAATATCGAAAAAATTCAGGCAAATGCAAAAGTTGGGCAAGCAGAAGTATTTAAGGTATCAGATGCTGGCCATAACTCCATACCTGCATTTAGAAAACATGCTCATGAAAAAATACCTCAGTTTATTTTTAAATCCATTGAATTCTCAAAGTCGAATGTGAATATAATCTAGCAAAAAGCACACTTTTCACGACATAAAGCTAAAACTCCTTATATATTACCTATAAGTCCTCTTATATAGCAGTTATAATTCTGCCCTTTAAATGTAAGAATCAACCTGCACATCTTATGAAAGCCGAAATTAGCCAATTACTGCAACAAGCTGTTAAAAACTTACAATCACAGGGCAAATTACCTGATGATATCAACGTGATTATCCGCCTAGAAAACACCCGCGACCCGGCCCACGGCGATCTGGCCTGTAACCTGGCAATGATGTTGGCCAAACCTGCCAAATCCAAACCACGTGATATAGCCGAAGCCATTGTTGCTGAATTACCTGTATCTGAATTGGTTGAAAAAGTCGAAATAGCAGGGCCCGGATTTATCAACTTTTACCTGAATGCCGGCGCAACAGCATCAATCGTTAAGCAGATATTAGAGGCAGGTGAAAACTTTGGCCAATCTAAAATAGGGCATGATAAAAATAACAAGCCTAAAAAAATTCAGATTGAATATGTATCCGCAAACCCCACTGGTCCATTGCATGTAGGTCATGGCCGTGGAGCAGCCTATGGTGCAACCCTGTCAAATTTATTATCGACAGCAGGCTACCAGGTGCATCGAGAATATTATGTTAACGATGCCGGCCGACAAATGGATATTCTCTGTGCCAGCGTCTGGTTACGTTACCTCGAATTATGTGGCGAGGAATTTGAATTCCCTGCTAACGGCTACCGAGGTGATTATGTATGGGATGTTGCAGCAACCTTACATCGTGAAAATGGTGACAAGTTTAGACACCCCTGGCCCATTGCAAAAAACTTACCCAAAGATGAACACGAAGGTGGCGATAAAGAAGAGTATATTGATGCAATTATTGAACATGCAAAAACTTTACTCGGAGATGACTACCATTTTGTTTTTGAACTGGGTTTAAATTATTTAGTAGCCGATATACGTGATGACCTCGAGCACTTTGGTGTTGAATTCGATGAATGGTTTTCTGAGCGCAGCTTAATGGATAGCGACTCAGTTAAAACAGCTCTCGATCTCCTGCAAGAAAATGATCATGTTTATGAAGAAAATGGAGCGCTGTGGTTTCGCTCGACTAACTTTGGCGATGAAAAAGATCGTGTCGTAGTACGAGACAATGGTCAGACCACCTACTTTGCATCAGACATTGCCTACCATTTAAATAAACTTGAACGTGGTTTTGATACTGTCATCGATATATGGGGCGCCGATCACCACGGTTATGTCCCTCGGGTTAAAGCTGGCATTAACGCAATGGGGCAGGACGAAAACAAACTAAAAGTATTACTGGTTCAGTTTGCCGTTTTATACCGTGCAGGTGAGAAGGTTCCAATGTCAACGCGTTCCGGTCAATTTGTTACCTTAAGAGAACTACGCAAAGAAGTTGGCAGTGATGCCGCACGTTTCTTCTATGTTATGCGTAAATGCGAACAGCATATGGACTTTGATCTTGACCTAGCTAAATCACAAACCAATGAAAACCCCGTATATTATATTCAATATGCCCATGCCCGTGTATGTAGCGTATTCCGTCAACTAGATGAAAAGAACATGCAGTACGATGAAACTGTTGGGCTCGATAACATTGCATTACTAACAGAAACACATGAACAAGCCTTGATTACAAAGTTAAGCCGCTATAGCGAAACTATTGAAAGCGCCGCTAAAAACTATGAACCACACCAAATTGCGTACTACTTACGTGAATTGGCAAACGACTTACACAGTTACTACAACGCTCATCATTTTATCGTTGATGATGAAAAAATACGTAATGCAAGATTAGCTTTAATCAGTGCGACACGTTGTGTTGTTGCCAATGGTTTGAAAATTTTAGGTGTTTCTGCGCCTGAGAGCATGTAATTTAATTAACCTGATATTTAAAAAGTGATAACCTAAGCAACATGCCAAGAGACTACGCCAAAACCCCTCGCCCTAAACACCCTAACAGCATTCCCGGCTGGGCATGGATGCTGGCAGGATTATCCATTGGCCTGTTTGTTGCCTTACTTGTTTACATTAATGACTTTACGGCATCGAGCAATAAATCTGCCGTTAAAGATGCCTTTAGCAGTATTGTTAATACAACATCAGATAATGTAAAAGAATTAAAGAAGAAGTCTGCTGCTATAGCAGATAAAGAAGATGATAATAAATCGTCAACATCAAAACCTCGTTTTGACTTTTATACTATTTTACCTGAACTTGAAGTAACCGTTCCCGATGAAGAGTTAAATTCTACCCCGTCAACACAGCAGGCAAGCAAACCAACCGCCCCCTTAATGTTACAGGCCGGTTCTTTCCGCCGTTATGAAGCTGCCGATAAACTTAAGGCCACTCTTGCACTACAAGGTATTAGCGCAAGAATTCAAACTATCACTAAAAATGATCATGACAAATGGCATCGTGTTCAGGTTGGCCCAATACGTGATTTAAATATTTTAAATCAAACCCGCCATCGTCTACGTAAAATGGGTATTGCCAGTATCGTGGTTAAACCAAAAAGCTAATTTAACCTGTTAAATTATGCCTTATGCTATCGCACTTATTCTAATCATTATTTTACTCTATAGCTCTCAATGGTGGGTTAGCTACACTTTAAAGCGCTACGCTAAAACACAAGAACATTTACAGGGCACCGGCGGTGAACTGGCCCGTCATCTGCTTGATCGTTTTGAGATGCAAGATGTTAAAGTTGAGATTGATGATAGAGGTGACCATTACGACCCAGTCGAAAAAGCCGTTCGACTCAGCACAGATAACTTTAATAATAAATCCTTAACCGCCGTTGCTGTGGCAGCACATGAGGTCGGACATGCCATACAGCACCATCGAAAAGAATCTTTATTGCAACTACGCACACAACTTGTAAAAGTTGCTGCTGTCAGCGAAAAATTTGGGTCACTTGCATTTATACTTATGCCTATTGTTGTTGGCATTACCCGTGTACCACATTTAAGTTTAATTATGATAGGTGCAGTGATACTCAGTATGTTTGTTGCCGTGATTGTTCACTTTGTTACTTTGCCAGTAGAGTGGGACGCCAGTTTTGGAAAAGCTTTACCCATTCTTGAAGAAGGTTATGTTAGCGAAAATGAACTGGTTGCGGTACGAAAGGTTTTGCGAGCAGCTGCGTTAACTTATGTTGCAGCTTCTCTGGCAGGAGTACTTAATTTATGGCGATGGCTTGCGTTATTTAGACGGTAATACACTACTATTTTCGACACCAATAGCTTATACGTCTTTGCGCATCTAATTCAGCCGCCTTACGTTGCGCATCATTTAGGGCTCTTTTTTTGCCTTTTTTATCTTTAACAAAAACTTGCTTGGAACGTTGGACGCCAGCCAAATCTCTTTTCGCTTGCTCACATTTTTTCTTTATTTTATTTTTGTGCTTTTCCAGCTTATCTTTTTTTTCTTTCTCTTCTTCTCGCTGCCGTTTATTGGCATCCAGATATTCTTTTTCCTTTTTTAACCTGTCTGCAATAACTTGTTTTTTACTTTTCTTTGTTCCATCTTTATTCAATTCTTCCGTTTTCTTTTCTGGGCGCTTTATACCCGTCTGCTTTTTCCCGCACGGAGTCGATGTGAAATTTATTTCACCATCAGCGCCTTTGCATTTATATATCTCAGCATGAACAGAAAAACCTGTAAAAACAAGAATGTTGATTGCTAAACTACTAAAAAATATATCTTTCTTCATAAAACCACTATATACAATACTTAAGCTTAATATATACAAATCTATTTCACAGTATACAAACGTTTAATTGAAAGACGTTGCCTGTCGTCAAATAAGTGCCTTGCTGCCAACCAAACCACTATAAGTGTAGCAAAACCCGAAGCTGCCGTTATCATAAACATAATTAAAATCTGGTACTTAACGGCCTCTGCCGGCGGAGTGCCGCCAAGAATCTGGCCGCTCATCATGCCCGGTAAATTTACCAGCCCTGCAGCTGCCATGGCATTGACTATTGGCAACAAACCAATTCGCACGCTCTGCCGTGCAATGTCACGAATTGATTCACGCCAGGGTTGGCCTAATGCCAATCGTGCTTCAATAATCATCCGTTGTTGCCATGCTGTTTTAGTCAGGTTTTCCAGTGATAAAGCAGCAGCTGTCATGGTATTACCAATAATCATTCCCATTAGCGGAATCGCATACTGCGGTGTATACCAGGGTGTATTATTCACAACCAACGTTAAGACAAAAATACCCACTGTTACAGATGATATAAAAACTGAAACTGTACCAACACCATAACCCCAGATACCTTTAAATCTGTGAGTTTGACGTGCCATTATTTCTCGCCCAGCAACCAGTAGCATCACTGTCCAGATAACAGCTATCCATAAAAATGATTGTTGTGCAAATAACCATTTTAAAATAAAGCCTATCAATAATAACTGCACAACAGTTCTTAAAGCTGCAATGACGATTGTTTTTGTCATATCCAGGCGCAATAAAAACGACAAAAAAGCCATTAACATGACCAGAGCGGCAGCAAGACTTAAATCAAAAACGCTCAAGCTAACAACATTCATACTTCAACCTCGACCACATCTTTACCCTGTATTTGATACTGTCGTTGCGCAATACGTTTTTTCTGCTCAGCATTATGGCTGACCAATATAATGCTACAGCTTGTTTCGTTTTGATAATGTTTAATAATTGATTCGACCAGCATACTATTATCTGTATCAAGATTCGCCGTTGGTTCATCTAATAATAAAACTTTAGGCAGGTTTGCAAGCATTCTAATAATTGCCAGACGTTGTCGCTCACCTGTCGAGCACCGCATGACCTCCCAATCGAGCACATTAATATCAAAACCGATTTCTTCTAAATACTTTTGAGTTTGCATGGACAGAGGCAATTGAAAGTGTTCACCAATGGTATCAAACCACCACTGACTTTCGGCTGCCAGATAGGCAACCTGTTTGCGCCATTCGTTTGGAGGATAATCATTAGCAGTGTTACCCTCCAGAAAAACATCACCTTTATGTGGAATTAAATCAGCAATCGCTCTTAGTAATAATGACTTACCAGTACCGGACTCCCCCGATATACTTACCGTTTCATTTTGCCTGATTTTTAAATTAATCGGTACAAGATCAAAGCTGCTAAAATTTTTCAACTCTAAGAGTGTTTCTTGCGCCATTTATATACTAATCTTTAACTATATATTATATTTGTGTAAACACTTTATCATTCTTTGTAAAAATAATCTCTGGAGAAAATAATGAGCAAACCCGATTGCCCGCAAAAATACCCTTATATTGAAAATCTGGATCCCGGTGATTATTTCTGGTGTAGCTGTGGCAAGTCTAAGCGACAACCTTTTTGTGACGGTTCACATAGTGGAACAGACTTTACACCCGTAATGTTTACTGTAACGGAAAACAAGGATTGTTATTTATGTGGTTGCAAACAATCTGCTGATGCACCATTTTGTGATGGAGCGCATAATAAGCTTTAGTATTTAGTGGCAGTAAATTTAATAAATTAACTGCCACTAAAAAAGAAAGGGCGGCCATCTCTGGTCGCCCCTTCTTAAGTAAGTAATTAAACTTGCTAATTACATACCCGAACCGCGTGAACCGGTAAACTCTGGATATGCTTCCATACCACATTCACCAATATCACAACCTTCGTATTCCTCTTCTTCGCTAACACGCACACCCATGATAGCTTTAATTGCAATCCAAACAATCATACTTGTTACAAATACCCAAACAAAGATTGTTAACAGACCTGCAATCTGACCACCGAATGTTGCATCACCGTTTGTAAGTGGTACAGCTAATAAGCCCCACATACCAACAACACCGTGAACAGAAATCGCACCAACTGGATCGTCGATCTTCATCTTATCTAAAGTAAGGATTGAGAAGACAACGATACCACCACCAACGGCACCGATTAAAGTAGCACCTAAAGCTGTTGGAGTAGAAGGTTCTGCTGTAATTGCAACAAGGCCAGCCAATGCACCGTTTAATGCCATGGTTAAATCCGCTTTACCGAATAACATACGTGCAACGATTAAGGCAGCAATAACACCACCAGCTGCAGCAGCATTTGTATTTAAGAATACCATTGCAACAGAGTTAGCACTTGCAATGTCACCCAGTTTAAGTACTGAACCACCGTTAAAGCCGAACCAGCCCATCCATAAAATGAATGTGCCTAGTGTTGCTAATGGTAAGTTTGCACCTGGAATCGCATTGATTTGACCATTAGGACCGTATTTACCTTTACGTGCTCCCAGTACAATAACACCAGCTAAAGCTGCTGCTGCACCTGCCATATGTACAATACCTGAGCCTGCAAAGTCAGAGAAACCTAAGTCACCAAGACTGAACATACCGAATACAGAACCACCGCCCCATGTCCAGTTACCTTCCATAGGATAGATAAAGCCTGTCATCACAACAGCGAAAACGACAAATGACCAGAGCTTCATACGCTCTGCAACGGCGCCAGAAACAATAGACATTGCAGTTGCAACGAATACAACCTGGAAGAAGAAGTCAGATGCTGAAGAATAAACTGAGTCACCATCAAACTTATTTTCAGCAGAAGCTGCCAATGCATCCTTAACAAGACTATCGCCGCCTGCAATACCTTCAAGGAAGATACCGCCATCGTACATAATAGAATAACCGCAAATCATATACATGGTACATGCAACGGCATACAAAACTACGTTCTTCGTTAAGATTTCAGTTGTGTTTTTAGCTCGAACCAAACCCGCTTCGAGCATAGCAAAACCGGCTGCCATCCACATTACTAATGCACCGCATACCAGAAAATAAAAGGTATCTAGGGCATACTGTAATTCAAAAATATTATTTTCCATTATTACTCCCCCACTTATAACGCATCTTCGCCAGATTCACCCGTACGAATACGAATAACCTGCTCGACACTTGAAACAAAGATTTTGCCATCACCAATTTTTCCGGAGTTGGCCGACTTTTGAATCGACTCCAGTACTTGATCAAGCATGTCATCTTTAACAACAGCTTCAATTTTTACTTTAGGTAAAAAATCCACCACATATTCTGCGCCACGATATAACTCTGTGTGACCCTTTTGACGACCAAACCCTTTGACTTCTGTTACCGTGATACCTTGTACACCAATTTCGGATAAGGCTTCACGAACATCATCGAGTTTGAACGGTTTAATTATTGCTGAAACCAATCTCATATGTTTTCTCCTCGATTAAGCTCGCTTTTATTTTTTCTCATGAATAAAAGCGAGCTACTTCACTTAAAAAATAAATCGTTTATTTAATAACTAACTTACAGATCGAAACCCTGACTCCATGATAAAGAGATTCGTAAATCATCTGCACCATTATTAGCTGAGTCAGTTAAATCATTTTTATCAAGAGCGAAAGTGAAATCACCTTTGCTTAAAGAAACCTGATAGTGAGTGTAGTCTTCAGATGCAGGATCATCGTAGTCATAGTTACCCACAGTTAAACCAAGTGTTAAATCTTTTTTGATTTCTGTTGAGAAAGAACCCCAAACGTATAAATCATCTTCAAAAGAAGTAGTTGCTTCTTTATCGATTGTTAAAGCAACACCGGCTTCAAAAGCTTCATAAGAAAAATTTGCATAAATTTCCTGGAAATCAGATTCAACAGCCGAACTAACAGGATAGCGGTATAAAATAGTACCGAAGTCCATACCAACAGGACCCACTTCCATGCCATAACCAGCATAAATATCATGCTCATAACTTCCGTTACCTGTAGCAGGCGTTGAGTTGCCGCCTAAGCTAGAGATCCATGTACCAATATAAAAGCCTGAACCGTGAGCATAATCGATACCACCAGAAACAGCTGCTTCATCAGATGTTTGAGTAATACCACGCCAGATGTAGTTAGAAGTTGCCGCAAAATTACCTGTTAAAGGTGCGTCAGCTGCCTGTACTGTCGCCGCGACACTAGACGCTGCTAAAACACCACTTAATAAAAGAGTTTTTGTAAATTTCATTTAGGTTTCCCCTTGAGGTTATTCGTTATTTAAAAAAATTTAATTCATTTAAGAATTCTGCTTATCCTTATTGCATGAGCTATGCCAGATATATTTGTTCTTAATATTCAAATACTTATAGAGAAATGGCGCATTTTCGCACTATTTTTGTGCGCACAAATAGTGCATGAACTTTGAAAATGCTCAATGATAGTGCACTTAATTAGTGCAAAAATGAAAAATTTATGACAATAAAAAGCCCATCTAGCGTGATAGCTAGATGGGCTTTTTATACTGAAGAATTAACTAAATTTAAAGATCGAAGGTTTTCTTGACTGTTAAAAAGAGCTCGGTGTCTTTTGATGTTGTAGCATTTGATTTACCATCTTCATAAGTAGCAGCAATACTAACGTCCAGATCAAGTATGTTCTTTGTTGCCTCAACTTTAAAATCATTGTAGCTACTACCTGAATCAGGTGAGAAGCGTCCATAATGGAAACTCAATAAAACATCATCCACTAGCTCGATGTCCAGACCAACATCCACGTAATTGTAATCACTTGCACCCGCCGTATCATCGGAACCATCATAATAAGTAATGCCTGCAGGCCCCCAGTCAAAGCCAACATAAAATTCCTGTGCACCGCCGGCAAATGCACTGTCGGTATATTCATAAATGATATAGCCAATATCAATACCAAAGTCATCCCAGCTATGTGCCCAGCCAACATAACCATCGATTTCAAAACCATCACCCGTATTACCTGCTGTGCCTTCTACCATTGAGGCCCAGGCGCCCGCATAAAACTCGGACTCATGTGTAAAATCAATACCACCTTGTGCCGCAATACCATCATCCGATTGAGTTTGCCCACGGAAAACATAGTTACTGGTGATACCTGCATTAGCAGTAAATGACTGTTCTGCAGAAGCTGTCGATACCGCGCCAAAACAGGCAAGAACACCCACTGCAGTTAAAGCCGATGAAGAGTGATTAAAAGGTTTACGCATAATTAAGATCTCCAGTAGATACTCTATATAATAGATTTTGTTTTAGTAATACTACCAAAACAAAAGCCTGCTAGAGAACACTTTTTAAACAAAAAGTGCTCCCTGAACAGGCTTATAAGGTTTGGAACTAACGTTAAGATTTAAAAGTTTTTATTCCAGCTTACGTTTACCCTTATATTGTCACTTTGACCTTGCTCAAGATTTTTCGACGTGTCGCTTACTGAGAAGCTTAGCTCACCCTTGCTAATAGTTGCGCTGATATCGTTATAGTCCGTACGACCTGCTTGATCAAAATTATAAATACCAACGTGTGCCGTTAGTAGATATTTATCAGGCAGCTCAAAATCTGCCGCA
>Ga0316207_10001770_pt1 | contig 24821 bp, 9 predicted proteins | sample 6weekpyrite_MG_FD_204943 | JGI IMG/M metagenome (GOLD analysis project Ga0316207, IMG submission 204943) | Microbial mat bacterial communities from mineral coupon in-situ incubated in ocean water Damariscotta River, Maine, United States -... | ecosystem: Environmental > Aquatic > Marine >... | reverse complement strand
CAAATGATTTTACCCGGAAAATCAAAAGCAACATAAAGTCATTGATTGATAGCTGATCCAGATTTGAAAAGTGGTCATGGATGAAAAAGCAATGCCACAAACGACATACTAAACAAAGAGCAGAACATACCCTCTGTCTAGAAAAAGATATATTCCCAGCCTATTAAGTTGATTAACACATATAAAATCAATGGACAGCATAAATTAAGATTGTATATAATGTTGGTCGCTTTTATTTTGTTCAACTGTGTGACAAGAGAGGTTTCGAAAAAACCTCCGATATATACTACCTTATATTACGCTGTGTACTGTTGAGGTTAGTTCTATTTTAAGAGGCGGGTTATGAACACAGTCAAGAAAATATCTACTTTAACCGGTTTACCATCTGATACAATTCGTTATTACACTAAAATTGGATTGTTGATTCCAGATCGTCACCCGCATAATAAATATAAAATATATACAAATCATGACATTAAATTACTGGAATTTATAAAACTTGCCAAATCCCTTGGATTTAGTTTAGAAGAGATCCAGAATATTATAAACGAAGGCAAAAATAACCGATCTCCTTGTCAAAGAGTTAGAAATTCTGTGGAAAAAAGAATAGCGGAAACCAGGCAAAAATTAAAAGAACTTTCGGTATTTCAAGAACGGCTCGAAAAAGCATTATACAAGTGGAACTCAATGCCTGACCTTGTCCCTCAGGGCGATTCCTTTTGTCACTTAATAGAATCAGTATCGGACGCAGACTAAAGCATAAAATTTAATCGTTTATATAGTGTAATCCTCTGAAAAAAAACAAGACCGACCTTTAGAAATTTCAGTTAAGGTGTAATCAAAGAGTTTTGTATGAGACATTCACGTTATCGCGACCGCCGATACTCTTGACTTTAAAGCCAAAGTTATAAAGCCATCTCAACGTAAGAGATGGAGAAGTCTGTTGTTGAAGCACCATGATACCAACATTCGTTTTTCCTGTGAATGTGTGGTCGTGAGTGAGTCCGACTGGCGCTTATCATTACCTGGTTTGCCGATTACTTGTACGGCGAATCCAGTTACCTAATAGCGAGGTTAAGCCACACGCCTTCGCCTGGAAATCAAAAATCGTAATCGCATCTTGACATGGGTCTAGCTCCCAAGTTTATATTTGACCTGTATTTTAAGCTTTCTACTTATAACAAGAATAAACTTTAGAGTAGCTGGAAAATGGATGCAAAGAATAGTTGCAACGATGATTTTTTAAAGAAATATAATAATATTATTAAATTATTGGATTATTATGCTACAAACACCCCAGACAAAATAGCGTATACCTACCTAGAAGATGATCAGGAACATAGCTCAATCAGTTATGAAGATTTGTATAAAAATATATACAAGCTTGCAACTCAGTTAGGAGAATATAAAGATCAACGCGCTATTTTGTTGTTTCCATCAGGAATTGATTATGTAGTGGCTTTTTTTGCCTGCCTACTGGCAAAAGTAATAGCAGTACCTGCTTACCCACCAACCAATAATCGTAATATTGGCCGCATAAACAGCATAATTATAAACAGCCGCGCCTCAATATTACTTAGCAATGGCAACGTCTATAACAAATTGACGAAGATATCAGATTTCGATACTTCATCAATCAAACGTGTCTTGACTGACGTTGATCTGGATATTAATGACGAATTCATTCCCCCTGTCATAAGCCCAAACGATATAGCCTTCCTTCAATATACATCAGGCTCAATTGCTGATCCAAAAGGTGTTGTATTAACACACTCAAATATAATGCACAATATGCATCGTATAAAATCGTATTTCAATACTGGTAAGAATACAACTTTTATATCATGGCTTCCTCTGTATCACGATATGGGCTTAATCGGAACAATCATACATCCAGTTTACCTCGGTGGTTCTTGTGTATTTATGTCACCACAATCCTTCTTACAAAAACCGATTCGTTGGATTAAAGCAATCAGTGATTATAAAGGAACAATTACGGGCGCACCCAATTTTGCATATGAATACTGTGTACAAAAAATAGATATGACAAAATACAGTAATATTAATTTGCAGTCATTGAGCGTTGCCTTTAATGGAGCTGAAGCCGTTCACAAAGCAACGCTTGAGAAATTTATAGATAAGTTCAAAGAGTATGGTTTTGTAAAAGAATCATTTTTACCTTGCTATGGCATGGCAGAAAGCACTTTGTTTATTGTCGGAAGTACTAGCTATTCTTTAATTCCATTAGATACAGAAGCATATATTAATAACGAAATTAAGGTTGTTGACACAAATTCAGATACTAATCTTATAGGTTATATAATTGATCATAGTGATCAGGAGATCCTGATTGTTGATCCTGGATCTTGTCAAATCTGTGATGAGGCGACTGTAGGTGAGATCTGGTTGCAAAGCGCAAGCGTTGGACAAGGCTATTGGGAGAAACCTCAAAGTACGCTTCATACATTTCAGGCAGTAACTGATTGTGGCAGTGGACCTTTTATGCGTACTGGCGACCTGGGCTTTAAATATAAAAATAGCTTATATGTAACAGGGCGTTTAAAAGATGTCATTCTAATACACGGGCAAAACTTCTACCCACAAGACATTGAATACACAGCCATAGACGCAAGCAAGGAGTTAGTCTCTAATTCTTGTGCAGCTTTCTCCATATCTTCTAACGAAGAAGAATCCCTTATTGTCTTGATTGAAAGACCAAGAGAATTAAAATCGGACTTTGAATCAATCTGCAAAACGATACGTAGTGAAATTTCTAATAAGTTTGGTATTCAACCAAAGGAAGTTATTTTTTCAAAACTGGGCGACATACCTAAAACATCAAGCGGGAAGATAAAACATCAAGCTTGTCGTGAGCGCTACCTAAGTGACTCGCTTAACATTATTTATAAAGATGACATCACTTGCAATGAAGCAGATAAAGAATCAGCTTCAAGTGAAAATATTAGTCTTAATAACGAAAACTCATTTGATACCCAAGACAGTATCGAAAGCTACCTAATTGCTCTTTTTTCAGAGCTCTTAAAACATGACAAAAAATCGATAGACATACACGCCTCATTATTTGATCTTGGACTGGAATCATTAAACGCTGCAGATGCCAGCTATAAAATAAGTCAGGATTTTTCTATCACTCTTGAACCTGTGTCTTTTTTAGATGTATCGACAATCAAAGATTTAACCAACTTAATTATGAATATGCTCAAGCAGAATTAATTCGAGCAACTATCCGGTTAGTATAATTTCATTCATAAAATGTGCCTAAAAACAATGTCATACACATGGAGTCATAATGAATAAAACAGAAAGTGCATCGTCCACAACACCATCTGACATAGCAAAACCTTTTATCAACAATAATAAAAACAAAAACAATGAACTAACAGCGCCCGAAGACCAGCAGTGCCTTTATGACTCATTCCCTTTAACTGATATTCAGCATGCTTACTTAATTGGCAGTAATAACACCTATGAGCTTGGGAATACCGACTGCCATACGTACTTCGAATTCAAAAACAAAGATATAGATACAAACAAGTTAGAGGAAATTATCAATGCCTTAATTCACAAGCACGACATGCTAAGAGTCATAATTAATACTGACGGCACTCAGAAAATACTAAAACAGGTTCCGCATTTTAAGGTAACAGTAAATCATTTTGATAACACTGAAAATACAAATCATATCACGAAAACTCGTGCATCAATGTCTAACCAGACATTTGACTATACCACATGGCCACTTTTTCAAATACAAATAACTAAATCACCTGAATACTCTGTTATACATTTTAGTTTTAATCTAATAGCCGTAGATGCGTTTAGCATTCAAAAACTAATTCACGAGCTTTCAGATTTATACAAAGGCACAAAATATGACATAGAAAAACCACCAATATCTTTTCGAGATTATGTAATTCACGAAGAATCTGATAAAAAATCAGAAGATTATTTAAAATCATTACAATATTGGCAACACAAAATTAAAAACTGGCCAGGAAACCCACAACTACCGCTACAATCACAGCCCTGTGATATTAAAAAACCAATCTTTGTTCGAAAACAAGTGACAATTGACAGTAATTCCTGGGCCGAGTTTAAAAGACACGCAAAAAATCATAATTTAACTCCATCAAGCGCCTTATTATCCGTGTTTAGTGAAATCATAAGAAAATGGAGCTCGTCCGATAGCTTTTTAATAAATCTTACTATCTTTAACCGACGACCTCTGCATTCACAAATAAACCAAATACTAGGTGATTTTACCTCTTCACTTATCTTGGAAATTACAGGCCAAGGGAGCACCTTTTCTCAGCGCGCTAAAAAGCTTCAAACAAACTTATGGACAGATATTGCCCATCGTCGTGTTAGTGGTGTACGTGTTTTACGTGAATTGAACGCCAAAGGCTCATCGATAAAATATGTGCCAGTGGTCTTTACCAGTTTACTAGGCCATGAACAAGCAGGTGAATTTAAAGCTATAGAAGATACATTAGGGGAGTTTCAATATGGTATTTCACAAACCCCACAGGTCTGGATTGATCACCAAGTAACGGAACGAGATGGCCAGTTATTTATCAACTGGGATTATATTGAAGAATTGTTCCCGTCTGAACTTATAGCTGACATGTTCAATTCATACATAAGATCAATACATTTATTATCAGGTGAAGCTGATACATGGGGTCACAATAACATCATCCTCATTCCCGAGTATCAAAAAAAAGCAATTGACGAGTCAAATTCAACTCAAGCCACGCAGACTGACTTGTGCTTACATGAATTGTTTCTTAGACAAGTCGATAAACAATCGAACAAAAATGCCATTATAGATAGTGAAAACATTATCAGTTACAAACACCTGTATGATATCGCAATTGGCTTGGCTACAAAATTATTTAATACTGGTATAAGGCATGGGGATAGAGTGGCAATTATTATGCATAAAGGCTGGGAGCAAGTAGCAGCCGTATTAGCAACCAACTACATTGGTGCCGTATATGTCCCAGTTGATATAAGTATTCCAGATGAACGTCGTAATTTTTTATTAGAAAACACCAATGCTAAAGTAGTTCTAAGCCAACCAGAACATAAATTATTACAAACACCAGAAATACCATTAATCGTCGTTGACAGGAACGTTATTGCGACAAAAAATAATGCAGTGATCGACCCAGTCACAAAGCCAAACTCACTGGCATATATAATTTATACATCAGGATCAACAGGCAACCCGAAGGGTGTTGCTATAAAACACTACAGTGCAGTTAACACTATTTTAGATATCAATACTAAGTTCAATATTACTTCAGATGATACGGTTCTGGCTTTATCGTCATTAAGTTTCGATCTTTCAGTGTACGACATATATGGCTTGCTTGCCGCAGGCGGAACAATCGTATTCCCTTCAAAGGACAACTTACGAGACCCTTCAAACTGGTCGTACCTAATGTCCACACACAATGTAACGCTATGGAACTCTGTGCCCGCCTTGATGCTAATGCTTGTTAACTATCTGGAAAACAAAACGGATAAGGTAGATACACTTAAAAATGTATTATTAAGTGGTGACTGGATCCCGGTTGATCTCCCAGGAAAAATAAAACAATGCGCAAATGATAGTAACATTATAAGCCTGGGTGGGGCCACTGAAGCATCAATCTGGTCTATCTATTACCCTGTAAACAGCGTTGATAAATCAGCATCAAGCATTCCCTACGGCAAGCCTTTAGCTAATCAACAATTCTATATACTTGATAGTAATTTATATCAAACCCCTTACTGGGTTACTGGTGACTTATATATAGCAGGCACTGGTCTAGCAGATTGTTACTGGGAAGATCTCGATAAAACCGCTGAAAAATTCATTATTCACCCAGAAACCAAGCAGCGTTTGTACCATACAGGGGATCTAGGTCGTTATTTACCCGACGCAAATATTGAATTTCTCGGAAGAAACGACTATCAGGTTAAGATACAGGGGTTTCGAGTAGAGCTCGGTGAAATAGAAACTGCTCTACAAGAGCACACCGATGTTCAGACAGCCATTGTCTCTGCAACAGGTGATACAGGACATAAAAAATTAATAGCTTATCTTGTAGCAGATAATAACACACAAGTCCGCCAGAATATCAATCAAAAACAGAAAACAGAAAACGCTCCTCAGTATAGAGCAATCGAAGATTCGGCTAATAAAACAGCAAGCATAAAACCATTCGATGAAAATGATCTTGCCAACTTTATTAACACTCTTGAATATATGAGTTTTAATATTATACAGCGTAATTTTTTAGAACTTGGCGCATTTACAAATACCAATCAAAAACACCACTTAGAAAATATAATTAAAGAAAACAGTATCCAGCCTAAATACACGAAACTTGTAAGCCAGTGGGTGGATGTTTTAATAAAAGAAGATTTTATAACCCGGGATAACGACAACCAACTATATTGTATAAATGAACTTTCGCCATCAGATTTGAAAAACGAATGGATATATCTTGAACAGTCTTCACTAATTAACAATCAATTTCTTCATTACCTTAAATTAAGTTTTGATCATCAAATTGACATGCTACAGGATAAGATTAGCCCGCTAGAGTTGTTTTTCCCACAAGGAAACTGGGATCGCGCTCTTGGTCTGTATGAATCAAATCCACTGTCTGAATATTATAACTCCATATTATCGTCTGCATTGATTAACTATATCGATAATAACCAGGAGAAAGATCTTGTACGAATACTAGAAGTTGGTGCAGGCACCGGCGGCACAAGCGCCGCTATTTTAACAGAAATCAAGGACAAACATGTATCATATACATTTACTGATCTAACGACATTCTTTACCGAACATGCAAAACAACGATTTTCATCGTATGACTTTATTGATTACAAATTGCTTGATATTGATAAAGATCCTGCCCAACAGGGATATAGCCTAAATCACTATGACATTATTGTTGCATCAAATGTGCTTCATGATGCTCACAATATACATAAAACACTTAATAATCTAGCAATGCTATTAAAAGGAAATGGTGTTTTGTTAGTAAGAGAGGCGACAAGCAATAGTATGACACAGATGGTGTCTGTAGGCTTTATCGAGGGATTTAGTGGATACCAGGATGAACGCTCAAATGAAAACCTACCTCTATTGTCTGTTTCCAGATGGGCTGATGCATTTATAAAAGCTGGATTTTTACGCTCCACATCTCATCCAAATGTGAAATGGCCATTTAAAGGGTTTCAGGAAAACATCCTAATTGCCTATTCTCCTTCTACAAAAAATAATATAGATACCATACAGTTAGAACGCTTTTTAGCCGATAAACTTCCAGCATATATGATTCCAGAGCATTACATATTTCTGGATAATTTACCTTTAACTAATCAAGGTAAAGTTGATAGAAACGCATTACCAACGGTTGATTTTACTTTACATGAAAAACCTAAATCTAATTACACTGCTCCTGCAACAAATTTACAGCAGTCGATTGCTGATATCTGGCAAGACATATTAAAAGTCAATAAAGTTGGTATTGATGACAACTTTTTTGATATTGGAGGAGACTCACTTTACCTGACTTTTTTGAACTCTAAATTAGAAAAGGATCTTAGTATTCAAATACCAATGACTGAACTGTTTCGTTTCCCCACCATACGCTCTCTTACGGATTATCTAAATAAAAATAAAACAATTAATGCGAAGGAAAGTGGATCCAGACGGGGTGATATAAGAAAAAACAGTGCTCGACGAAGACTAAAACATCGAAAAAATACTGGGATCAGCAAGGAGCATGAAAATGTCTGATTATGATGACACATCTGATATAGCAATTATTGGTCTCTCTGGACGATTCCCAGGGGCGGATAGCATTGACGATTTCTGGCTTAATTTAATTAATAAAAAAGACTCTATTACTGTTTTTAAGGATCAAGAAATTTTAGATTCGGGAGTTAGTCATAAACAGTTAGACGAGTCAAATTATGTAAAATCTGGTGCCATATTAAGTGATGAGGAAATTGAAACGTTTGATGCGGATTTCTTTAAATTTAGCCCTCGTGAAGCAAAATATCTTGACCCTCAACATCGTCTTTTTCTTCAATGCGCTTGGGAAGCGCTAGAAGATGCCGCCTATTCAGTTGATTCAATAAACATACCTGTCGGAGTTTTTGCCGGATCTAATATCAGTCACTACCTGCTTTCAAATTTACACTCTAAAATTGGCAATGGCTCTTTAGCCGATGATTTGCAGTTACTCGCCTGTAATGATAAAGACTACCTCGCCACACATGTTTCATACAAACTTAATCTTAATGGGCCTAGCTTATCCATACAGACTGCTTGTTCAACATCTTTAGTTGCGGTACATGTTGCTTGTCAGAGTCTATTATCAGGCGAATGTGATATGGCTCTGGCAGGTGGTGTATCTCTGAGTTTACCTCAAAAAGCGGGATATCTGTATGCAGAAAATTTAATCCTTTCACCCGATGGACATTGTCGACCATTTGATGCTGATGCACAAGGTACGGTTCAGGGAAACGGAGTAGGTGTTGTACTCTTGAAGAGACTTTCAGATGCCATTGAGGATAATGATTGTATCCACGCTGTAATAAAAGGCACAGCGATAAATAATGATGGTCAATTAAAAATTGGATATACGGCTCCTAGCGAAGAAGGCCAGGCACGGGTTATCGCTGAAGCCTTGTCCGTCGCAGACGTATCTGCAGACAGTATCGATTATATTGAAACGCACGGAACAGCTACTGCGCTTGGGGATCCTGTAGAGATTGCCGCTCTACAGCAAACCTTTAGCAATAACAGCAAGGGTTCAGTTGTACTAGGCGCGGTTAAAGCTAATATTGGACATTTAGGTGCAGCAGCAGGCGTCGCCGGTTTAATTAAAGCTGTGCTCGCATTAAAGCATAAGCAAATACCACCACATCCGAACTTTCAATCACAGAACGCCTCAATTGACTTTGAGAAGACACCTTTCTTTATTAACACTCAGTCTATGCAATGGCGTAAAAATAATACGCCTCGACGAGCCGGTGTCAGTTCATTCGGAGTAGGTGGCACAAATGCCCATGTTATCCTGCAAGAGGCATCTACTGCTGTCAGCGATAGCCTACCTATGCCGCGCCCCTGGCAGATACTCGCACTTTCGGCCAAAACCGATACCGCATTGCAGGCCATGGCACAACGTTATGCCGATTACCTGCAGCAGCACCCCGAGCAGAAGCTTGCCAATATCTGCCATACCGCCAATACCGGGCGAGCCCAATTCGCACACCGCTTAGCCATTCCCGCCACAAACAGCGCTGAACTGCAACAAGCGCTGCAACGATACTGCGAGTGCGGTGAGGCAGATGTTGCACAGGGCAAAGCGGATCAGCCCGCTCAGATCGCCTTTATGTTTACAGGCCAGGGGGCACAATACCCCGATATGGCGCGCCAGTTATTTGATAGCGAACCGCGTTTTCGAGAAATTCTTCAACAATGTGAGACCCTGCTCAGTTCTCATCTCGACAAACCCCTGTTATCCATTATGTACCCAGACACGCCCGAACAGGCCAACTTGCTGAATCAGACGGTCTATACTCAGCCAGCCCTGTTTGCCCTGGAATATGCCCTTGCGCGTTTATGGCAAAGCTGGGGAGTCGAACCTGACTTGCTTATAGGGCACAGTGTAGGTGAATATGTCGCGGCCTGCATCGCCGGTGTTTTCAGCCTGGAGGAGGGCTTACGCCTGATTGCGGCACGCGCACGTTTGATGCATGCCTTGCCACAGGGCGGGGCCATGGCGGCGGTGTTTGCCCCCGTTGAACAACTCGCTGACAGGGTAAAGGCGCACGCAGACCAGGTTAGCATTGCCGCGATTAATGGCCCACAGCAAACCGTTGTGTCCGGACAGCGGGACGTATTGCAGGCACTGCTCGAACAATGGCAGCAACAGGGCATTAACGGCCAGTTACTAGCGGTTTCCCATGCCTTTCATTCCCCCTTGCTCGAGCCCATGCTGGATGCTTTTGAAGAAATCGCGCAGAGCATACACTACCAGGCACCGAAGCGCGCCATAATATCTAACCTGACGGGTGAACGGATTTCGCCAGATACCGTATTAGATGCCAGCTACTGGCGGCAACATGTGCGCCAGCCAGTGCTGTTTTATCCTGGCTTACAAAGCCTGGCAAAACAGGGCTGTCAACTGGCCATAGAAATAGGGCCAGCTCCGATATTAACAGGCCTCGTAGAACGCTCTGGCTTATTCTCGGATATCACCTGCCTGGCGTCCTTAGCCCAGAAAACACACGACTGGGAGTGCCTGAGCAATAGTTTAGCCCGCCTCTATACACAAGGATATAATATCGACTGGGCCGAGCTTGACAAGGCTTACGCCTGTCAGCGCCTGGCTGGCCTGCCGACTTATCCGTTTGAGCGTAAACGCTTTTGGGTTGACTTATCAGCAAAAGGACAAGCAAAAAGTTCCTGTCGTGAAAATACAGAACATAAAGGGTTTTCAACACAGCGCTTATTTTCGCCATTACAAACAATTCAATATGAAAGTAATTTATCCACAAGCCACCTTGATTTTCTGCAAGACCATGTAATATCGAATCAAACAATTTTACCTGCTACAGCATTTCTGGAAATCATTAACTCCTCGCTAACCCAGTTATACCCATCAAGTTGTTTATCTGTAAAAGATGTATCATTTCCAAAGGCCGTTCCCTGCAATGAAGGCAATAATTTCATTGCCCAAACGATGATTGATAAAGATGACAAAAGCTTTGAAACGTATTTAACTGGTTTAACAGGTGAAAATGAGTGGGCGCTCATTGTGAAAGGTAAATTTGACATTACCCAAAACTCAACACAGAATTTATCAATAAATAATATTAAATCACGATTAGAAAATAAAATTGATAATCAAGAATTTTATTCGCAACTGCATAGCTTTGGATTTCAATATGGCCCGCAATTCCAAAATATAGACTATGGTTATTGGCAAGATAGCGAAGCTCTATTTAAAATAATCGCAAAAAATGACTGCAAAAACACGCTAAATGATTATGTTTTCCATCCCGCTCTCCTGGATTCAGGACTACAGATTATATCAGTAATTGTCAAAGAGCAGTTAGAAAAACACAATTCGCTTTACTTGCCTTTTCATATTAAAGAACTAAATCTTTACAAAAAACCTGAAACTGAGTTGTGGGCTTATGTTAAAATGCACTTACAAAATGACTCAAGGCGCATACTGGCAGACTATGCCATTTTAGATTGCCAAGGAGATACGATTGCCGAGATAAAAGGGTTATTGCTAAAAAGAGCAGCAAAGCAAAGTTTGAACACCGTTAAGGGTGAGCCCAATATTCTTTACCAACTTAAATGGCGAAAATTACCCGCAAACGAATCTCTACACGGGGTTTTACCATTTGACTTTTGTATACAGCCTGAATCTCTTAATACAACTTTAAATCTGGCACTAACTGAACACAGTAAGAAAAACAAATCATCCTGTTATCTGGATCTATTCTCGAAATTAGACACTGTTTGCACTGCGTATATTTATAATGCTTTATCTAAGCTCGGCATGAGCTTTAATACTGGCAATACATACTCAATTGAAGAATTGAAAAACAAACTGTCTATCTCAAATCAATACTCATCTCTTTTTAATCGATTGATTGAAATTTTAAAGGAAGACAGCATCATAAAAGAAAATCCAAATGGTGTTTTATGCATAGAAAAACATGCAACAATCTCCAATGTAGACAAAGAAGTACAAGATTTATTTTTTCAGTTTCCTGACAACCATGGTGAAATTGATGTTGTGCAAAAAACCGGATCCCGATTGGCAGAAGTCTTAACGGATAAAGTTGACCCGCTAACTATATTGTTTCCGAACAACTCTATCAAAGAGCTTGAGAAATTATATCAACTCTCACCCGCCGCACTAACAATAAACTCAACTATTGCAGAGGCTATATCACAACAGCTTTCAGCAGTGCCTGAAGGGCGCAGATTACGGATAATTGAAATTGGTGCTGGTACAGGTGGTACAACAGCTGGCATATTACCACTTCTAGATAACTATAACGTAGATTACCTATACACAGACGTATCTCCAGTATTTATAGAACAGGCAAAAGAGAAGTTCTCAGAATACCCAAATGTTAGATATCAGTTGCTTGATATCGAATTAGCTGCAAACGACCAATCCATGGAAAAACAACATTTTGATATAGTTGTAGCAGTTAATGTATTGCACGCAACGTCAAATATGTATCAAACATTATCAAACGTTAAGCAATTGCTGGCGCCAAATGGGATGTTGCTGGTTGCAGAAGCGATAGGCAAGCAGCGCTGGAGCGACATAAGCTTTGGGATGACGGAAGGCTGGTGGAAGGCTAATGATAATTTGCGCTCAACGGGTTATCCATTATTAGAACTGGAACAATGGAGACAATTGCTTAAACAGACAGGCTTTAATAATATTTCCCTGCTACCTGATAAGAACAAGGAGTTGCTGCCTCGACAGATAGTATGTGTCGCCCATAACAGTACAACACATTCTCACACAACTTCTCAGCAGTCATCTTACTGGTTGGTACTCAATAACGACAGCTGTGATAGTCAACTTACAGATATACTATCAAAAATGGATTATATGTGTGTCAATGCGATAACAAGTACCTCTTATACTAAAATTGACTCAAATAGATACCATGTGGATTTTCAAGATACAGACCAGTATGAAAGGTTATTTAATGATCTACAAGAAAATGGGTTACAGCATTGCAAAGGGGTGATTGATTTAACAGGTATAACTACTGTTAATCGACCAACGAATATTTATGAAATTGACAATTTCATTCAGAACAGAATTAAATTGGCACTTAATCTGGTGCACATATTGCAAAAGCTGGAAATAACACCTGACTTATATTTCTGTTCAAAAAATAGCATTATTGTAGATGGCCTGGAAAGCCAAATCTCACCTGAACAGTCAGCACTTAGCGGTTTGGTCAGGGTTTTTGCACAAGAACACCCCAATTGGAAATGCCACTGCATCGATATCGACGATAAAGCATCTGTTGAATATACGGCTTATACTATAGCTGAAGAGATAAACTCAGCATCTGAAGATGTAGTTGTAGCATATAGAAACAACCAGCGCTTTGTTCCACGATTGCATTCAATCAAACATACGCCAACGCATGCTCAGAGCGCTAATACTCTACTGCAACTCGAACCAGATCACACTGGTAGCATTGATGGACTACAGTGGAAAACCAACCCCAGAAAAACACCTGACACAAATGAAATTGAAATAGAGGTAGCAGCGGCAGGTCTAAATTTTAAAGATATATTAAATTCCCTGGGAATGGTCAATATCAAGTCAATACCTCTAGGAGGTGAATGTGTAGGTTATGTTTCGGCTATTGGTGAAGGTGTAAAAGGATTTAAGTTAGGTGATGAAGTTATTGCCGTAGCAGCTGGCTCTCTATCGAGTCATGTAATGACACCAATGCAATATGTAATTAAAAAGCCTGAGAATTTGACAACAAATGAAGCAGCAACAATACCCGCAGCTTTTCTAACCGCCTATTACGCTCTGATCGAATTAGCCAATATCCAGCCAGGAGAACGAATTCTTATTCATGCTGCATCAGGCGGTGTTGGTACTGCTGCCGTTCAAATCGCTTTGCAACGAGGCGCCGAGGTTTATGCCACTGCAAGCACCGATCAAAAACGTGACTATTTACGTAATCTAGGCGTTAAGCACGTTATGAATTCAAGAGACCTGTCCTTTGCAGGGGAGGTTCATCAACTCACGAATGGGGAAGGTATAGATATTGTCCTGAATTCGTTAACTGGAGATGCAATTTCCAAAAGCCTTAATCTTCTTCGGAAAGGTGGTCGCTTTATTGAAATAGGGCAGCGTGAACTACTAACACCCAATGAAGTAGAAAACATAAACCCTTTAGCTAGCTACTTTAATTTTGATTTATCAGAAATCGGAATGCAAGACCATGGATTTATCAGTAAAATGCTTAACAAAGTGCGTGAAATGATATGTGAGCATAAAATACAGCCAATTTCATTTAAATCTTTCAGACAACAAGATGTGGAAAAAGCATTTCGCTATATGTCACAAGCCAGGCATATCGGAAAAATAGTTATTCAAATGGATAAAAACACAAATGCTAATTCATCAGAAATTCGCAATAGTGTTAAGTATCTGGTTAGCGGAGCATTTGGCGGGCTAGGCATGGAAACCAGCCAATGGCTGGTCGAAAAAGGCGCTCGCCACCTTGTTTTAATCGGTCGAACTAAACCAGGCAATGATGCCGAAAAGAAAATTGAAGCTCTACAACAAACCGGCGCTAAAGTTGATATTAAGATTGCTGATGTTGGAGACGAACAACAAATGCAAGAGGTTTTTGCCTCAGTCTCGGAAGATGGAATACCTGTTGGGGGTGTAATTCATGCGGCAGGTACACTGCATGACGCTCCCTTAGCACAACAAACGTGGCAAACATTTGAGGCAGTCATAAGACCAAAAATACGCGGTGCATGGTTATTACATCATTATACAAAATCTATGCCTCTGGATTTTTTTGTTATGTATTCTTCAACCGCATCATTGCTTGGTCCACCTACGCAGTCAAACCACGCCGCGGCCAATGCATATTTAGATAGCCTGGCAATGTTACGCCATCAACAGGGCTTAGCTGCAACGACCATTAACTGGGGCCCCTGGGGAGAAACCGGATCAGTAATCAATCACGGAATAGGTGATACGCTCAAAGGGCTTGGGCTATCCCCAATTAAAACAGATACTGGCTTAAATACGCTGCAAAGCATATTAAATGAAGGGCTTAATCAAGCCATTGTTGTTAAGGCCGATTGGCACAAAATTAGACAACATTTAACGCTTCCCATAGCTGATGAGTTGGAGCTGAAAGAAAAACAGGATATTGATAAAAATTTCACACCAGACATACATAACGAGCTTGAAAAAGCCTTTGCATCTGAACGTAAAGAAATTTTGCTTAGATTTATCAAGCAGCATATGTCTAAAGTTATCGGTATATCTGAATCTCAGTTACATAACGATCAACCTCTCGAAACATATGGCTTAGACTCTCTAATGGCTATTGAGTTTAAAAATACGATAGAGCGCGCTTTATCCAAGACACTACCTGCAACCATATTATTTGATTACCCGACCGCTAATGCATTGACTGATTACCTGATTGAGAAGCTTAACCTAAAGGAATCGACTGAGTTAAATAAGAATCAAACTAATAAGCCAGCTGATACTGATTCTGCAAATACCCTTGACGCAGAATCATTACTCAAACAGGAAATTGAAGCTGCCGAACAATTACTGGACGAGGCTTGATATATGGATCAAAAACCAGATAACGCAATCGAAAAAGCCCTGGTTACAATAAAAAGGCTGAGAGAAAAACTTGAAACATCTACAGCACGCTCTGCTGAACCAATTGCCGTTATAGGAATCGGCTGCCGCTTTCCAGGCAATGCTAATGGGCCTGAAGCATTCTGGGATTTGATGTGGCAAGGAGTAGATGCAATAACAGAAATCCCCGCCTCACGCTGGTCGATAGATGAATATTACAACCCTGATCCTGATATACCTGGGAAAATGTCAAGCCGATGGGGTGGTTTTATTGATGGTGTAGATAATTTTGCAGCTAGTTTTTTTGGAATAACACCGAAAGAAGCCAACGGTATGGACCCTCAGCAGCGAATCCTTCTGGAGACAGTATGGGAAGCGCTGGAACATGGGGGGGTTTCAGCTGACAGCCTGATAGCATCCAAAACCGGTGTCTTTATTGGGATGAGCGGCAGTGATTATATCCAGTTACAAATTAAATCTAACAACATAAGTGATATAGATGCCTACTGTGCAACAGGTAATGTAGCAAGTGCAACTGCGGGCCGCTTATCATATGTGCTAGGTCTTCAAGGGCCCTGTATGGCAGTGGACACAGCCTGTTCATCATCACTGGTTACAGTCAATCTTGCTTGCCAGAGTCTACGTTTAGGTGAAAGTGATATGGCTATTGCTGGTGGTGTTAACTTGATGCTGATGCCGGAAGTGACCATTACCTTATCCAAAGCACATATGATGGCTTCAGATGGACATTGTAAAACATTTGATTCAGCTGCAGATGGTTTTGTACGGGGAGAGGGCTGTGGGGTAGTGGTGCTAAAACGCCTGTCGGATGCGTTAGCGAATAAGGACCCTGTCCTTGCCGTTATTAGAGGCAGTGCGGTAAACCAGGATGGAAAAAGCCAGGGCTTAACGGCGCCAAATGGGATTGCACAACAGGCTGTAATCACTTCAGCACTGCAAAATGCCGGAGCTAAAGCAACCGATGTTTCCTATGTTGAAACGCATGGTACGGGGACTGAACTGGGTGATCCTATAGAAGTACAGGCTTTAAGTGCTGCGCTGGGGCAAGGTAGGGATAAAAATTCACCCATTATACTTGGCTCAACTAAAACAAATATAGGCCACCTGGAAGCTGCTGCAGGAATAGCGGGCCTTATTAAGGTTGTATTGGCTTTACAGAAAAAGCAGATACCACCTCATTTGCACTTAAACAATCCCAATCCACATATACCCTGGTCTAATTTACCTGTGCAAATCAATACTCAAGCGAGTCACTGGAATTCGGACAATTCTCGAATTGCCGGAGTCAGCTCTTTTGGTTTTAGTGGCACAAACGCCCATGTTATCCTGCAAGAGGCATCTACTGCTGTCAGCGATAGCCTACCTATGCCACGCCCCTGGCAGATACTCGCACTTTCGGCCAAAACCGATACCGCATTGCAGGCCATGGCACAACGTTATGCCGATTACCTGCAGCAGCACCCCGAGCAGAAGCTTGCCAATATCTGCCATACCGCCAATACCGGGCGAGCCCAATTCGCACACCGCTTAGCCATTCCCGCCACAAACAGCGCTGAACTGCAACAAGCGCTGCAACGATACTGCGAGTGCGGTGAGGCAGATGTTGCACAGGGCAAAGCGGATCAGCCCGCTCAGATCGCCTTTATGTTTACAGGCCAGGGGGCACAATACCCCGATATGGCGCGCCAGTTATTTGATAGCGAACCGCGTTTTCGAGAAATTCTTCAACAATGTGAGACCCTGCTCAGTTCTCATCTCGACAAACCCCTGTTATCCATTATGTACCCAGACACGCCCGAACAGGCCAACTTGCTGAATCAGACGGTCTATACTCAGCCAGCCCTGTTTGCCCTGGAATATGCCCTTGCGCGTTTATGGCAAAGCTGGGGAGTCGAACCTGACTTGCTTATAGGGCACAGTGTAGGTGAATATGTCGCGGCCTGCATCGCCGGTGTTTTCAGCCTGGAGGAGGGCTTACGCCTGATTGCGGCACGCGCACGTTTGATGCATGCCTTGCCACAGGGCGGGGCCATGGCGGCGGTGTTTGCCCCCGTTGAACAACTCGCTGACAGGGTAAAGGCGCACGCAGACCAGGTTAGCATTGCCGCGATTAATGGCCCACAGCAAACCGTTGTGTCCGGACAGCGGGACGTATTGCAGGCACTGCTCGAACAATGGCAGCAACAGGGCATTAACGGCCAGTTACTAGCGGTTTCCCATGCCTTTCATTCCCCCTTGCTCGAGCCCATGCTGGATGCTTTTGAAGAAATCGCGCAGAGCATACACTACCAGGCACCGAAGCGCGCCATAATATCTAACCTGACGGGTGAACGGATTTCGCCAGATACCGTATTAGATGCCAGCTACTGGCGGCAACATGTGCGCCAGCCAGTGCTGTTTTATCCTGGCTTACAAAGCCTGGCAAAACAGGGCTGTCAACTGGCCATAGAAATAGGGCCAGCTCCGATATTAACAGGCCTCGTAGAACGCTCTGGCTTATTCTCGGATATCACCTGCCTGGCGTCCTTAGCCCAGAAAACACACGACTGGGAGTGCCTGAGCAATAGTTTAGCCCGCCTCTATACACAAGGATATAATATCGACTGGGCCGAGCTTGACAAGGCTTACGCCTGTCAGCGCCTGGCTGGCCTGCCGACTTATCCGTTTGAGCGTAAACGCTTTTGGTATAAAGAAACCAATAACAGCGAAAACTCCCTTCTCAAAAATATATATGATATTAGCTGGGAAAAAATTGACACACTGTCGCAGAACAACCACAGCCTGGATAAACTTTCAGCAGGCGCCTGGCTTATCATTTGTGAAGAGCAACCACTAACAGATCACCTGCATACAAGTCTGACAAACGCTGGTCATACAACATTTAGCTTAGAAAGTAACCAATACCGTTGCAAGGGTGAAGCAATCAATGGCACTAATGATCGACTTTCTGCAATTATAGGTTTACTTCAAAAAGTTAAATCCCTGGAAATACCTTTTCACGGCATACTATATATAAATAATTTTATAGCGTCTGAGCCTGTATCCCCAATACAGATATCTGAATCCGCTTTACAGATCAACTGTGAATTGCAAGATATTCATAAGGCCCTGAAAACTGTTTCACTTAAGACAACACGAGGGTTCTGGGTTATAACCCACAACGGACAGGCCGTTGCTAGCACACCACAAGCAGTCAATCCGCTGCAAACGAGCATATGGGGTGTATCCAGGGTAATAGCCAATGAAATCTCAACATCCTGGGGCGGCTTGATAGATATCGACCCATTAATATCAGAATCTACATCAGCAAGCTCATTGCTACATGCAGTAATAGAGCAAAAAGCCGATCAGCTTGCAATACAAACACAAGGTATATTCCAGCCAAAATTAAGTGCGCTAAACTCCCTGACAATCAGTAAACCTGAGTTTAGCAACTCAAAAAGTTATTTGGTAACGGGTGCATTTGGAGGCATAGGTCAGGCCCTGGTAAAATGGCTTGCAGATAACGGAGCTGGGCATCTTATTCTTGTGACTAGAAACTTAGGCTCACTGCAAAAGGCAAAAAAACTGCTAGAGGAGCTAACCTTAAGTAAAACTGGCCACACTATTATCAACTGTGATGTATCCCAGCAAGACGATGTCAACGGAATGTTTGCGCGCATAAAACACGAGTTACCACCATTGGCTGGTGTCTTTCATTGTGCAGGTACTATAGAAGACTCGTTACTGATTGACTCAACTGCAGAGCAAATGCATAGAATATTAGCGCCCAAAGTTTGTGGCACCTGGCTTTTAGATCAGCAGACACATGAGATAGCGCTTGATTATTTTGTATTATTCTCATCTGCCAGTACTGTCCTGGGTACACCTGGACAGAGCAGTTATGCCATGGCCAACAGCTTTATGGAAGGTGTCGCTAAACTTAGGCAGTCAAAGGGGCTGGCAGCAAGCTGCGTGCATTGGGGAGCCTGGCATAAACTGGGCATGACCGCCGAATCGAACAACGAAACCATGCACGGACGTAAAACAATTCAAACAAAAGAGGGTGTCGAAATACTCAGCTCTTTAATGAGCAATTCCAGTTGTAGCTGTACGGTACTTTCTATGGATTGGCAACAGTTCTTTAATTTTTTACCTAAGGGTCACAAAATATCCCTGCTCGACAACATACAAAAAGAGCAGGTAAAAACTGTTGTTAATAGTAAGCAGAAAAGCAAATATAGCAAATTATTAGATACGCTAGTTGATGCGCAGCCAGCTATGCGCAAAGACTATTTACTGGACTTTATCAAGCAATGCATCACCGATGCATCAGGTGTCAACTGCGTTCAACTTGATAAGTATAGCAATTTACTCGAACTAGGACTGGATTCGCTGATGATTATGAGTATTGTAACGTCTTGCGAAAAACAATTGAATTTACGCCTTTATCCAAACGAATTTTATCGTCACCCGGTTCTTACCGATCTAGTTGATTATTTACTTTCCGAACTAAAATTTGAGACCCACAATAAAACTGAAAAAGAAACCAGGTTCGCAACGCTAGAAAGTAAGAGCGAGCATTTTATAAGCAACGAAAACACTGATCTTATCGATAAACTGCCAAAAACGCTATTTCTACTATCGAGTCCTCGTTCTGGTTCAACCCTGTTGCGAGTGATGCTTGCTGGACACCCTAAACTATTTGTCCCGCCCGAACTGCACCTATTGCCTTTTTCTGATATGCATGAGCGTCAAGCGCAACTAGGCGATATCCATCTTGACGAAGGGCTAACCCGCGCCGTTATGGAGCTAAATGATATTAATGCTCAACAGGCCAATAAACTGGTTTCACAATGGGTTAGTCAAAAACGCTCAATTGCAGAAATCTACGCTGAGTTAATCAAAAATGCTGATCGTTTGCTAGTCGATAAATCGCCCACATATGCGCTTGATATAAATGTGTTGAAGCGGGCTGAACGAATGTTTAACAAACCTCAATACCTGTTTATTTCTCGTCACCCATATTCTGTTATTGACTCATTTGTGAGCAATCGCATGGATAAATTAATGAGTTTTGACACCAATGATCCTTATAAATTGGCTGAAGACATATGGTATCAAACCAATAACAATATTCAGGAGCTTTTTAAATCGATAGATAGTGACAGAGTACACTCAATATCTTATGAACAACTGGTTACTGAACCGCATGAAACCATTACAGGCGTATGTAAATTTCTTAACATAGACTTTGAAAAACAGCTACTAGAGCCATATAGCGGAAAAAGAATGACGGATGGTATACATCAACGATCTCTTGGTATTGGTGACCCAAACTTCATGAATCACACAAGTATTAACCCTGACTTAGCTGATAAGTGGAAGCAGGTAAATTTGCAAGATAAACTACAAAGCAAAACGGAAAAGTTAGCAACAACTTTAGGGTATAACTTACAACAGAAAATACCGGCAGAAAAAACACAAGTAAAGACAAACCCGATTGTTGTCTCTGTAAAAGAAGCGACTCGTGAGCAGGCAAGCTTATTCTGCGTACACCCGGCAGGAGGGCAGGTAGCCGTATATTTCAAATTTGCCGATAGCTTAAATATCGATATGGGGATATGCGCATTACAGTCCAGAGCATTAAACGACCCCCTTGTTGAGTTTTCATCGATAGAGAAAATGGCAATAGCCTATACACAGGCCATACGTGAAGTCCAAGCACAAGGGCCGTATTATTTGCTAGGGTGGTCGATGGGAGGAAGGATTTGCACAGAAATAGCCGCTCAAATTGAAAAGCTGGGCGAAACTGTAGCATTCCTGGGGCTAATCGACAGTCGTTACCCTGTTGAACCCGAAGGCAATAAAATTCCATCGGTTAAAATGGGAATTACACTGGCTTTTGGTGGTGTCATTGCGCAGGCATTTGATAATATGCCGACACCAGTACAGCAACAGCTGACTCACAAACTCAACAACCTGAACGAAAAAGAAAAGATAAGACAAACCATTCAATGGGCAAAATCCAGATCGGTTCTACCGCCTCAGTTAAATACCGATGATTTGCTATTACAGGCAATTTTAGTTGAGCAGCATGTGAATCTATTACGCAACCACAAGCCAAAAAGCGTAGATATACCCATCTATGTTTGGTGGGGAAAGGAAGAGTTAAAACGTAGACCCAAGACAGACTGGTCTAAATACACCTCTATGCACGTAACTGAAGAGATAATTGAGGGCAGCCATTTTACGATGATGCAAGCCCCTAATCTCAACAAACTGACTAAGTCTATTGAAAAAGTATTATCAGAAAGCAAGGAAAAAGTGTTACCTGCCTGAATATATAAACATGTTTATTACATCATTAAAAAATGCAAGCCTAGCAATTCGAGACCATTTATGGACGGCCTGGGATATTGCCAAGGCGTCTTCCTGGCATAGCGCACCTCAGTTAGTCGATCTCTTAGCACAGGGACGCCGCCAGGGGTTTAATGAGTCACCTGATTCATTGTATTCACTTGGTTTTATCAATATACAACAGGGCTCAGAATGGAAAATTACTATTCCAGATATTGATGCTTTTTACACTGTTGTCAGCCTTCATTCAAAAAACAATCAATCCAGCTTTGAGTGGTTATCAGATAAGGTTAAAAACGAACGCACGATCACCTTAAGTGACAACGTGAGCTCACAGCAGGGTATTAATACAACTGATTTTAAGGGCCTTTGCCAGTTAATGGTAAGGCAATATTTTACCTACCCTGTTGACTCAGTAAATTTGCCATTACCGACCATAACAAAAACTCCAGAAATTGGACATAAAAAACGCATTTACTATTTTCCAGCCTCTGTCATTGCCGGCATGAAATTCCTGCTGTGGCGACTCAAACCCCTTATTGCTGTAAAATTTCTGCAGTATAGGCTGGGTAATAAATTGCCGCGCAATACTTTTTTGTCATTTGATGATATTGTTGAATTATGGAAAGGCGGAAATGAAATGGTCACACGTATGGGGGTCAACAAGTTTCGCTATTTATTCTGTTATTATGACATACCAGAAAACCATTATATGAAGATAAACTATAATTCAAAGGGAAGTCATTATTTTGCTTTTGCCCTTAATCATACGTGGGTACAAAGAATCAAACATGACCAACACACAACACATGCCAATTCTTTTCAGTTACAAAACACTAATGATCAATTTGACATATTCGTAACTCTGCAACCAGAGAGTCACGACAACAATCTATGCACACTTGGTAATACAAAGGGGATTATCGGGTTTCGCGAGATATTTCCAGGATCAAACCCAGAAAAACCAGAGTGTTTAGTAACCTCTAAATAACTTTCTGTGAAATTTTATTATTAAGATATCTATCCACTCAAAAAACAGATTTATTTAAAGGGTCAGCAGCTAAACCTCAATAAAAAAACACTAGCGTGTAATAATCACAGAGATAAGCAATCTTAGACTATAGACACTTTAGCATTTGCAATGCTAAAAAAATGCTTGACCAATTGATAAAAGCGAGATACATGAATGGGCTTTTCTCCTTGAAATCGATGTAGCATATAAAACGGCCATTGCCAGCCTTGATATTCTGGCATTACTCTGGTCAAGTCGCCCCTGACTATCGCTGTTAGCGCGACAAATTCTGGGAGCAGGGCAAGCCCGTCCCCTGTAAAACCATTTGCATTGCACTTGGAAAGGTATTGGTTTTTGCAAAATAACTTATCTCTGTAGTTATTTTTTTGACAAGGCATTATTTTTATAAATTGCTAAGCTGTTGCTTTGCCAGTACCCCACTGAGCTGGAAAATATGATGGGCATCAAGAATATTCATGTCGAAGCAAACTGTGTATACATAACATATGATTTATTGCAGGCAACAGTTGAGCAGATAGAGATGACTATTGAAAACACAGGCGAAAAACTGGGTAGCGGCCTTGCCGAAAAACTGAAGCGTGCTTTTATTCATTATCTGGAAGACGCTGAGCTAGATAACCTTGAGAAACCGGGGCAAGAACACCGTCATTGAAAATCACATATCAATATATAGATGTTAATGTGTTCGGCTAATTAAATACTTATTCAACTAGATATCCAGGATTAATTTATGAAAATTCCATATTTTATTATATTTGTAATCAGTTCAATATTTATTACACCAGTATTTGCAGATACTGGCCATGAGGGTAATAAAATTTCCGAAAGAAAAAAATCAAGAATTACTCGTTGGTATAACAGGTCAATGGTTAAGAAAGGTAGTGAAATATATCAACAGCACTGTTCTGTATGTCATAAGGCAGAAGCAGCAGGCGTAACCAATTGGCGCAAGACAGATGAAACTGGAAATTACCCAGCCCCTCCATTAAATGGAACGGCACATGCCTGGCATCATGATCATAACTTGTTAAGAACAATAGTGCGTGAAGGCGGACAGGCAATGGGAGGGGTAATGCCAGGTTTTAAAGATAAACTTAACGATAAAGAAATTGATTTTGTGTTGGCCTGGATACAATCTCACTGGTCTGACAAAATTTATGAAGAATGGCTTACAATAAACTAACAATGCATCTTTTTAAATGTAAGAAAATGAGTTTTAATTAGGAGAGATATAAGGCAACAATGGCTGAATTTTTTATAGGAAGTTCAATTCTGCTGAAAACAGTTGCATTCAGAACTGTCTCTTTTTCCTAAAGTGCTTATTTATAATACCGAGAAATAAACAGTTGGTTTTTTATCATTTTTAAGGCTTGGTGACAAATCATAATCATTTGTCACCGAGCCCTTTTATCTAATGCAGGAGACGCCCACTTCGTGGCAAAGCGTGTGTCTCCATCCTCCGTTAAAATCAATCAGGGCGTTACCGACTATCGCGCATTCCGTCATGGTCCAGATCGTTGTCATAGAATCCATCACGGTTCATGTCGCTATCATGAAAACCATCTTTATCAAGATCATCATCGTGGAAGCCATCCATATCCAGATCATTATCGTGATAGCCGTCACGGTTAGCGTCATCATCATGAAAACCATCGCGATTTTCGTCATCCTGGTGATACCCGTCGCCTTGTAGATCATCTATGAATCTTGAGTTTAACCCTTCTATGTTGCCGGGATTCATATCGTTGGTCTCATCGTGCAGACCGTCCCGGTCATTATCCATAAACCCGACACCTGGCACATAGTCAGGATCGATGGGGTTGGGCACACCGTCATCATCATGGTCAACTGGGTCCATGTCCTCAGCTGAGTATTGATAACCTCCGTGGTCAGGATCGTCAAAATCATTTATGCCGTCGGTATCAGCATCAGCGTGTATAAGTGGACTCTGGGAATCCGCCAGCATGAAAGGTGAG
>Ga0316207_10001769_pt1 | contig 24835 bp, 22 predicted proteins | sample 6weekpyrite_MG_FD_204943 | JGI IMG/M metagenome (GOLD analysis project Ga0316207, IMG submission 204943) | Microbial mat bacterial communities from mineral coupon in-situ incubated in ocean water Damariscotta River, Maine, United States -... | ecosystem: Environmental > Aquatic > Marine >... | reverse complement strand
GTGTCAAAGGTGCTGAAGACTTACCATTTTCACTCAAAATTTTGCTTGAAAACCTGCTTCGACACTATGACGGCGTCAATGTAACCGATGCTGATATTGAAGCCATGGCGAAATGGGATCCAAAAGCCACCCCATCAACTGAAATCGCCTTTACCCCTGCCCGCGTCCTGATGCAGGACTTTACCGGCGTACCTGCGGTGGTGGATCTCGGCGCCATGCGTGAAGCGATGAAGGCTTTAGGTGGCGACCCAAATAAGATAAACCCGTTACAACCGGCCGAGCTGGTTATCGATCACTCTGTGCAAATCGACTCTTTTGGCAATAAAAATGCCATCGCAAAAAATGCCGAAATGGAATACCAACGTAATGAAGAACGCTATAGCTTTCTGAAATGGGGACAATCTGCTTTCTCTAATTTCAAAGTGGTTCCGCCTGATATGGGAATCGTTCACCAGATCAACCTGGAATATCTGGCTCGAGTTGTATTCGATGCCGAAAACAATGGCATTCGTCAGGCCTACCCCGATACGCTCGTTGGCACCGACTCGCATACCACCATGATCAACGGCGTCGGTGTACTTGGTTGGGGCGTTGGCGGTATTGAGGCCGAGGCCGCCATGCTTGGTCAGCCCGTCTCGATGCTAATTCCACAAGTCGTTGGGTTTAACCTGACCGGTCAATTACCGGAAGGCGCAACAGCAACCGATCTGGTATTACGTATTGTTGAGTTGCTTCGCCAGCATGGTGTGGTCGGTAAGTTTGTAGAATTTTATGGTGACGGTCTGGATCATTTAACCCTGGCGGATCGGGCAACCATCGCCAATATGGCACCTGAATACGGCGCAACTTGCGGCATTTTCCCGATCGACAATGAAACACTGAATTACTTACGTTTATCCGGCCGTAGCGAAGATCAAATTGCCCTGACCGAAGCCTATATGCGTGAACAAGGCATGTTCCGGGACGGAAATAACAATACATCACGCTATAGCAGTATTGTTGAGTTTGATATATCTGAAACCGAACCCGCACTGTCTGGTCCTAAACGTCCACAGGATCGCATTCCGCTTCGCCAGTCTAAACCAATGTTTAATGATGCACTGGCATCACTAAAATCAGAGCGCAGCTTAACAAGTCAACCCATTACAACCACGATTAATGGTGAAGAAGTTACACTCGATGATGGTGCAGTGGTTATCGCATCGATTACATCCTGTACCAATACATCTAACCCAGGGGTGATGCTAGCCGCCGGTCTGGTAGCACAAAAAGCGTCTGCGCTGGGTGTCCAGGTAAAACCCTGGGTTAAAACATCGCTCGCACCCGGTTCCCGTGTGGTAACCGAATACTTTAACCAGGCAGGCCTGATGGAACCAATGGAAAATCTGGGGTTCCATGTTATTGGTTATGGTTGTGCCACCTGTATCGGTAACTCAGGCCCACTTCCAGTCGAAGTTTCAAAAGCCATTGCAGAGGGTGATCTGTCTGCTTGTTCAGTTTTATCCGGCAACCGTAATTTTGAAGGCCGTGTCCATGCGGAAGTTCGTATGAACTATCTCGCATCGCCACCTTTAGTGGTTGCCTATGCCATTGCTGGCACAATGAATATTGATATATATAAAGAGCCTCTCGCACAGGATAAAGATGGCAACGATGTTTATCTAAAAGATATCTGGCCAACACATGAAGAAATTCAATCGGTAGTTGCTAAAAGCGTAACACGAGATGACTTTACCAAAAGTTATGAAGAAGTGTATAAAGGTGAACAACAATGGATCGATCTTAAATCCCCTGAAGGTCAGTTGTTTGAATGGAACAATGACTCGACCTATATTAAAAACCCACCTTACTTTGACGGCATGACCATGCAGCCGGGTGAAGTAAGCGATATCCAAAATGCCCGGGTACTTGCTATGTTAGGTGATTCAGTCACAACCGATCATATTTCACCTGCGGGTGCAATTAAAGCAGACAGCCCTGCCGGTATTTACTTAAAACAAAACGGTGTTGCCGATAAGGACTTTAACTCTTTAGGCTCTCGCCGTGGTAATCACGAAGTGATGATGCGTGGTACTTTCGCCAATATCCGTTTGCGCAACCTGTTAGCCCCAGGTACTGAAGGTGGGATTACCCAACATCAGCCCTCGGGCGAGCAAATGAGCATTTTTGATGCTGCCATGAAGTACAAGCAGGAAAATACCCCGCTTGTGATCCTTGCCGGCAAAGAATATGGCTCGGGTTCTTCGCGCGACTGGGCGGCAAAAGGCCCACGCTTGTTAGGCATACAAGCAGTAATTGCCGAAAGCTATGAGCGTATTCACCGTACCAACCTGGTTTGCATGGGCATATTACCTTTACAGTTTAAAGATGGCGAAAGCGCAGTGAGCCATAAACTCACCGGTAAAGAAAGTATCAATATTAACGGGTTAGGTGATGGTTCTAATAAAGAAGTCGAAATTGTTGCGACTGCCGAAGACGGTTCACAAATTAAATTTACAGCTAAAGTTCGTATCGATACCCCGCAGGAAATCGAATACTACCGGCATGGCGGTATCTTGCAGTACGTTTTAAGGCAGCTTGCTTCCTAAAAAACGTAAATTTTAAAAAACGAAGACAGCCACTAACACTATACCCCGAACACGCTTTTAAAGCCTATTCGGGGCATTTTTTATGCCACCCTGGCTAAATTATGTTCCTTGTCACACTTTGAAAAGTCCGTAATAAAAAATTCAAATTTATCTAAAGTCCACTTGTCCAACGCCGATAGCTTTATTAGCTAGAGCACCCTTTTAATTCACCACTATCAGGCTAATTTCCACTGCTCGTGTTTAGCTTTTTAATCAAAGGAAGAAATTGTGAAAAATAATATCGATCAAACCATTGTTGGCACACATCTTGGCAAACCCATTAAGAAAACAATTGAATCAGATGGCAATGTTTTCCAATACGATCGTCTTGCCGAATGTGATAATGACGGCTGCCCGTTAGACCAACTACATAAAGATGAAGTAATGCTAAAAGCCGGCTTAATTTATAAGCGCACGGGCTAATAACGACGCTAAGTTACCTGACAAACAGGAAACGTCCCACAAAGTCACTGAGTCACCGCAGGCATTACGTTCAAAATTTTGCAGGGTTACTTTACCCTGCCTGTTCATAAATCCTTATTTATCAGCTTGACTATACCTACAATCTCCTTTTTAGTGTAAAATACGCTGTTTAAAACAACGTAAAAGTGGAGATTTTTCATGGACTTAAGTCCTTTAACTGCTGTTTCCCCTGTCGATGGGCGATATTCTTCCAAAACAGACACACTACGCCCATACTTTAGTGAATACGGCTTAATTTACCACCGCGTTGTCGTTGAAATTCGCTGGCTACAGTTTCTGGCCAATAATACACCGATAAAAGAAGTTCCTGAGTTTTCTTCGGATTCAAATACATTTTTAGACAATATAATAAATCAGTTTTCTGAAGCTGATGCCCAACGGGTAAAAGAAATAGAACGTACCACTAACCACGATGTTAAAGCGGTCGAATATTTCCTGAAGGAAAAAATTAAAGGTCAGCCAGCATTAGAGGCAGTAAGTGAGTTTATTCATTTTGCCTGTACTTCCGAAGATATTAATAACCTTTCACATGCTTTAATGTTATCAACAGCTCGCGACAAAGTATTACTACCCGAAATCGACCGCATAATTGATACACTAAGAACATTCGCACACAACTACGCTGAAATTCCCATGCTATCGCATACCCATGGTCAACCTGCTTCACCAACTACGATCGGTAAAGAGTTTGCCAATATTGTTGCACGACTTACACGGCAGCGTGATCAAATTGCTAATGTCGAAATGTTAGGTAAAATAAATGGCGCCGTGGGTAACTACAATGCACATGTTTCTGCCTATCCTGAATTAAACTGGCCAGAACTGGCAGAACAATTTATTACAATGAGTTTAGGGTTAACTTTTAACCCGTATACTATACAAATAGAACCACACGACTATATTGCAGAATATTTCGATGCTCTGTCACGTTATAACAATATTGTATTAGATATGGATCGCGATATCTGGACCTATATTTCAATGGGCTTCTTTAAACAAAAAGTCATTAAAGGTGAAGTTGGTTCATCAACCATGCCACATAAAGTCAACCCGATTGATTTTGAGAACTCGGAAGGTAATCTTGGTATTGCTAATGCTATCTTTTCGCACTTATCCGGCAAGCTCACCATTTCCAGAATGCAACGTGACTTAACCGACTCTACCGTATTGCGTAACCTGGGTGTTGGCCTGGCACACTGTTTAATTGCCTACTCTTCAACGCTACGCGGTTTAAACAAACTTGAAGTGAATGAAGAAAAACTGGCGGATATTCTTGATAATAACTGGGAAGTACTGGCGGAGCCAATTCAAACCGTCATGCGCCGCTATGCAATTGAGAATCCGTATGAAAAATTAAAAGATTTAACGCGTGGCAGTAAAATCTCTGCAGAAGCGCTTACAAGCTTTATAGAAACCCTCGATATGCCAGCTGAAGCTAAACAGGCTTTACAAAAACTCACGCCAGCAAATTATATTGGTTTAGCGATTCAACTTGCAAAAAATATCTAAAATTTACCAGAAAGACATTTAATTTAAGCTAAAATGGACTTAAGCTTATAATAATGAATGAAATACAAAACAATCAATACCCTCTAAGCTCTTTAGAAGAGCATCATGCACAAACCTTACAAATTATTCGGTCAGCAACTCGTAATATATTTATCCATTGCCATGATCTTACTAATAAAATTTATAATCATCCCGATATTGCCGACGCCTTAACGCACTTTATTATTCAAAACAGTGCCAGTCGGCAGGTAAGGATCTTGGTATACGATGTTCAACAAATCGTTTCATCCGATCATAAAATACTTGAGGCCAGCCGAAAATTATCAAGCAATATTAAAATTCATAAACTAGCCAGACAACACGCTAATCATACAGAAGCTTTTATTCTTGTTGACAGTGCGCGCTATATTATTCGAAAGAATTACCTGGATTATAAAGGCTTATATATTGAAGATGCGAAAGAAGCCAAGACACTATTAAATGTGTTCAATGAATTATGGCTACAAAGCCAACCTGATAGTACTTTAAACCGGCTTTATATATAATTCTTTATCATGACTTTCATCAAAAACAAAACAATCATAACAAGCTTGCTTGTTTCTTTACTGCTAGCTTATATAGCTGTCAGCATAAAGAGCAGCTACGCTAATGAACTGGAAATCATTAGTTTAAATAATCGGCCAGCCAGTGATCTGATCCCAATAATAAAACCGTTGCTTGATAAAAATGGTTCAATTAGCGGTGAAAACTACACACTTTTTATCCGCACCTCGAACAAGAATTTAAAACAAATAAAAAACATCATCGATAAGCTGGATGCGGATTATCGCTTGCTGACTATCAGTATTTTGCAGGAATCAGCAGAGACGATGAAACGTTATGGGTATAAGCTTACCGCTAAACAAAATACTACAACTTCTAAAACATATACGACCTCACACTTAAAGCATCACCCCAATATACAAACTCTACAGGTCACCGAAGGACAATGGGCGACTTTACAAACCGGCATTTCAATCCCCACAATAAATCGCACAACTAATACAGATGGTACCGTCACTGAATCCTTACAATACCAAACTGTTTTTACCCGACTGAAAATACAACCCGTACTTACAGGTGAAAAAATTCGTATCCAGTTGCAATCTATAACAGGTAAAGAAAAAAATCTTTCAACCAGGCAACCGATTAATACAACCATAAAAGGTCGTTTAAATAAATGGATAGCGTTAGGCGGCATTCAGCAATCTGTTACCCCTGCTAATACTAGCTATGTTTTTACAACGCAACGTCATACTTCCACAACAAAACAATTATTTGTAAAAATAGAAATTTCACAAAATCAGGAATAAAATGAACCTGGAAAACATACACTACTCGATTACTCTATCTCACCCAGAAGCGCATCTTTATACAATTAGTTGTCGGGTAGAACAACCGGATACATCTGGTCAACAGTTTCAATTACCAAACTGGATCCCTGGCAGTTATATGATCAGGGATTTTGCAAAAAATATTATTCGTTTTGTAGCAAAAGACAAACAAGGCAATTTGCTTTCTACAAAAAAAATTAATAAATCTCAATGGCAGGTAGAAGCCTGTAAAACAGCAATAATTGTCGAATACGATGTTTACGCCTGGGATTTATCGGTACGTTCAGCTCATCTGGATACAACACATGGTTTCTTTAATGGCACCAGTGTTTTCCTTGCCGTTATAGGACAGGAGCAATCACCCTGCACCGTTACCATTAACAAACCAAGTGAGGAAAATTATAAACACTGGCGAGTCGCGACTAGCCTGCACACGTTGGAATCCAATTTATATATGTTTGGAGAGTATCGCGCTGAAAATTATGATGACTTAATCGACCACCCGGTCGAAATGGGAACCTTTGATCTTAGCAGTTTTTATATCAATGGTATTCAACATGATATTGTATTGACGGGTAAACATCGTGCTGATATGGACAAACTCTGCGATGACCTGGAAATAATATGTCAAACTCATGTCGATTTTTTTGGCGAACTACCTGAGATTAAACGTTATGTATTCTTAACGATGGTGGTTGGTGACGGATATGGAGGGCTCGAGCATCGTTCCTCAACAAGTTTACTTTGTAGTCGCAAGGATTTACCAATTAAAGGTCAGGAGCAAACAAATGAATACCGTAATTTTCTTGGCCTTTGTAGTCACGAATATTTTCATACCTGGAATGTAAAACGTATCAAACCCGAAGCATACCTTCCTTATAATTTAAATGAAGAAGTCTATACCGAGCAACTCTGGGCTTTTGAAGGAATCACTTCTTATTACGATGAGCTTGCCTTAGTGCGTAGTAAGTTAATAACGGAAGAACATTACCTCGAAATGCTCGGTAAAACGATTACCCGGCTTTTTCGAGGCGCCGGACGATTTAAGCAAAGTGTCGCAGAATCCAGCTTTGATGCCTGGACACGTTTTTATAAACAAGACGAAAGCGCACCGAATAATATCGTAAGTTATTATACTAAAGGCTCATTAATTGCACTTGCCTTAGATTTTGAAATCCGAAAAGCAACCGATAACAAAAAATCGCTTGATGATGTTATGCGCCACTTATGGACTAACTATGGCAAGAAAAAAATTGGTGTCCCAGAAAAGCAAATTGAAAAAATCGCATCTGACATAGCAGGCAAAGACCTTAATAATTTCTTCGAACAGTATTTGTACGACACAAAAGAGATTCCACTGAAAGAATATTTTAGCCTGGTTGGAATAAATTTAGAGTCATATTCCGTGCCATCAGTTGATGACACTGGTGGCAAAAAACCTGCCGAAGAATTAAACAAAGATATTGCCAACCTCGGCGCAAGGGTTACTGAACATTCACTTGGTGCAAAATTAACCAATATATACGATGGTGGTAATGCACAAAAAGCCGGCTTAGCGGCAGGTGATATCATTATTGCCATCGACAACCTGAAAACATCTAAAGCTGATCTTGAAAAAACATTAACAACATATGATGTTGGTAGCGAAGTATTGCTACACGCCTTTCGACGAGATGAGTTAATGTTATTTAAACTCATTCTAACGTCGTCCAGTCACAATAGTTATTACCTTACATTAATAAAGGATAAAATACCCTGCTGGATGACTAACAGCAATAGCAGCTAAAAACAAGCGACCTATTCACAGAAATTAGAAATTCCATGGGTTAACTCATCTAAAACAAAAATGGGTTAACCCATTCTGCCCTTCTACATTTAAAATCTAAACAGTATACTCTTTAGGAAATTAATAATATGGAAATAACAAGGGAAGGTTCTAATGACTAGGATTACAATTAAAACAAACAAAAAACTATTACCAATTTCAATTGCTATTGCGCTCGGTTCATTTTCTGTAACAACCCAGGCCGCAACAGTTACAGCAACGGCTGATTATACTGTTGGCGCACTTGTCGCACCTGGCGATCCTTATGCATTTAATGATAGCGCAACATCTACGACAACTGGTGTTGATATTTTAGATGGTTTGACTGCAGGAACGACTGGTAATAGTGTCTTTTATCATACTTATGGGAATCAATCTGGATCATTCGGTGCTCGTGTAAGTGGTACCGGTGTTTATGATATTACCAGCTCGATCACCTATGTTGATACTGTATTCAACAACACGACAACTGCTCAAACTTACGCATTTGATTTTGATATTATTCCAGGTGGTCTTTCTGTTTATGGCACACCTTCAGGTAGTGATTTTGCCTTTGCAGGATATGATATTGAAATAATGTTTAATGGTGCCGTTATTTTTGATAGTGCCGCATCTCTAAATTTAACAACGGGTGGAACTGAATTTCTACAATCAGGAACAACAATTGGCTCCTTAACTAATGTTAATAATTATAGCTGGGGGAATTATTCCGACCTGCTCGATTTAGGTTCATTAGCTGCAGGCACAAGTGCTGATTTAAGTTACAGAATGACAACGAGCGCACGTGGCAATATATTTGATTCAGTTGCCGGCACTGAGTTAGTAACGGTTTGTGAGCCAGTTTTTGGTGGTGATGGTGGAGAATTTTTTGGTGATGGTGGTGAGTTTGAAATTCTCCCACCTGACCCAGTAGAGCCTGCAAACTGTCAGGTTATAACTGTCCCTACTGGTGGTGGTCCAGGCGGTTCAACTTCTCGAAGTGGCGATCCTCTGAATATTTACGGTACTACTTCCAGTAATCAATATACAATAATAAACACAACGCCCACTACCTCGGTACCTGAGGCATCAAGTATGATGTTTATGGGAATAGGTATAGCTGGCCTGGCGATTGGTCGGAGAAAGAAAATAAAATTAAGTTAAAATATTTATTTTTATATAAAAAGCACTTCATCTGAAGTGCTTTTTTATTATTTTACATTAGAAATAAAGTCTTCAAATTTCCCGCCTTTGCTACGTTGGATATTATCAACATAATTAAACGTTATTTGAAAAGCATAGCCCATCGTTTCATGTAGTTTAGTTGTTAGTGCCTGTTCCTGTTCTATAGTTAAATGCGGCTTACAGACTAATTTGACCTCGATTTTTTCGAGCGAATGTTGAATCATTTGAAATTTCTTAATATTGATAAGGTCGCCATATAAATCCACGCCTACCCAAACCCATCGCTTTGAACCATCAGGTAAGCTAACAAGATTACGTTCCCGTCCCATAATCTTGTTTAGAACAGGTAAACCACGACCACATGGGCAAGTTTCACCCACTTCGGCATAGTCACCAATTTCGTAACGGATTAATGGTGAAGCAAAATTGTGTAAGGTCGTTATTACGACCCGTCCGATTTCACCTGGTTTACATGACTGATTGTTATCGTTTAAAACTTCTAAAATAACACTTTCGGATTGAACATGATAATGTTCATAATCCGGGCACTGTAAAGCCATATACCCCACTTCCTGACTACTGTACATATCTTTCAAGGGCACATTCCATATTTTCCTTACCGTATCCCGCATTTCATCTGTAACAATTTCGGCCAACGTACTAACTTCACGCAAGTTAGTTAAGATCCTCCCTTCTTTTTTACTTTTTTCTAATAACCCTTTTAACGCCGATGGATAGGTTAAAAGATATTCAGGGTTTTGCTTTTTAAGCCAGATCCATTGTTCATCAATAGTCGCGTTTATCGAAAGCACTGTAGATGACCCTGATTTATAAACGCCATGACTTGAAGCTCCCCAGGCCTCGTAGCGTTTACCATGTGGAGGCAAAAATTCATCTGTATGTGTTAAACGAATTACCGCTAGCTTTTTACTTGTATCGCGCTCATGCCAGAGATGATCGCGTAAAGTAAACCCATGAAAGAAAAAATTGCCTATATCTGTATCTTTTATTTTTAACGAAGCGCCCGTTGAACCTGAAGTTGATTTTTCATATATCTTTCCATGTTGTTTAGGTATGTTTTTACTAACAAAATTTAGACCTGCCGCTTGAATTTGCTCGCGTGTAACAATAGATAGATTTGAAAATTCATTAAGACTAGTGATATTTCCATTATTTTTTAGTGCCGACTTGTACAATTCAGTATAGAAAGGTACCGTCTTTAATGCATGCTGAAAAACAAGGTTAAGCTGCTCTAATTGATACTTTAAAAGTTTGTCATGTGTCCACCATTGACTCTCATCTAATTGATATTGTAATGCAAGTTTATTCGATGAAAGTTGATTAGGTATGGCCGGCCAATGTATTTCTTCAAAAGAAGTCAACGGTAATAACATTTTAATCTCGTTATAGTTCTTGTTTTATATAATCCATGAATTTAATTTACAAATGATATAAAGTCTTCATATTCCCCACCGGGACTTCTGGGTATTTCTTCATGACAGGTAAGATCTATATTAAATTCATATCGCAGCATTTTTTGTATAATTGAAATCAAGCTTTGTTTTTGAAAATAATTTAGCGATTCATTAACAACCAATTTTAGTTCAATGTCATTAACTGTTTTTTGTATAAATTGAAATTGCCTGATCTCCGCTACTTCTTTAAAGCTATCACTTCCTACAAGCGGTCGTGCTTTTGTACCATCGGGGTAAGTCACTAAATTTCGAACCCTTCCAACAATTCTTTCAAGTACAGGTAACCCTCGCCCACAAGGACAAGGTTCACCCACCTCCGCATAATCACCAAGCTCATAGCGAATAAGTGGCGTTGCATAATTATGTAATGTAGTAACGACAACTCGACCAACTTCACCGACCTTACATGGTTTATCATTATCATCCAAAACTTCGAGAATAATATTTTCCGATTGAACATGATAATGATCATAGTCGGGACATTGCAAAGCCATATAACCAACTTCATTGCAACTATAAATATCTAACAAAGGCACACCCCAGGCATCCTTAACTGCTTTTCGAAGTTCAGCAGAAACGACTTCTCCCAATGTACTTACATCGCGAAGATTCGACAATACACAACCATCCTTTAAGCTTTTATCGATGATCGCCTTCAAGTTAGAGGGATAAGTTAATAGTGTTTCTGGATTCTGGTTCTTTAACCATTCCCATTGCTCATCTATTGATGAATGAATTGACAATAAACTTGCCGGGCCTGTTTTATAAAGATCAACAGTTGCTGGTCCCCAGGAATCAAAAACCTGACCATTTGGAGGAAGTGTCTCTTTAGTCGTGGTCGTTCTAATCGCTGCCAATTTCGTATTAACGTTACGATTATGCCAAAGATGATCTCTTAAAGTGAACGCATTCCAGAAAAATCGTGTGATGTCAGTGGTTTTAGTATGAACCGTCTTTCCTGTTGATCCTGATGTCGATACATCATAGACGTTACCATGATGCCTGGGAATATTTATACTTATTAAATCTATTCCTGCTTGCTGTACCTGATCACGCGAAAGAAACGGAATTTTTGAAAAGCTTTCAAAAGTTAACATCCGTTTTGGCTTAAAAGATTCTGATAGATAAAAATCTTTATAAAAGGGAACGGTTTTAGAGGCATGATTTAAAACCAGACTTAATTGCTCAAGTTGGTGTTCAAACAACTCTTCACCAGACCACCATTGACTTTGCTTTAACTGAAATTGTAATGCGAGCTTCGTAGCTGCAGATGTTGATGGTATTGCAGGCCAACCTATATCATTGATAACTGAAAAAGGTACTTCCATGATGTATTACTTTCTCTTTTTAGAATGATAATACCGTAATAAAGCATAAAGTTCACTAGCAAAAATGTTAAATATTTACACATCAAAAAAATCTCACAGATTATTCATTTAAAAGTTTCTTAAGCTTGCCTTTTCTATCCAACCTGGCTAACTCATCAAACCCGCCAATATGCTCATCATCGATAAATATTTGTGGAATCGTATTTCGTCTTGAACGCTTTAGCATTTCTTTTATTTTTGGTTTATTGCCTTCAATATTTATTTTTTGAATGTTAGCGCCTTTCTTTTTTAAAAGTGCCTCTTCTTTATGGCAGTACTGACAACTCGAGGTACAGTACATAACAACTTTATTCATTCGCCAGGCTCTCCATTTTCGATATAGCGAACACTTGTAATGTCCAGCCCATCAACATGATCATTTAACCAGCGATGAATCAGGTTCCGGGGCATACGCTCTGCAGTTGTTGCATCATCATAATGTTTAATCGATGTGGTTACTAAACTGATATGGGCATGATCCGGAGTATATGGTGACAGGAGAAATTTTACGGCTGTTCATATTGCATTGAATAATTTATTTAGTGCCAAAGTCCATTGATATGCCAGCGTGGAGTTCGCATTATAGGTTTAACGAAAGTCTGCTCGACCCCATTCGGGCTGGATTGCCATTCCTGTTCAAACAATGTGCCTGGATTCGATTCCAGCGACAGTAATCGGGTGACACGTTGCTCTGTTTTCGGATGGGTACGCAGCAATGAGGGTTCCGGAATACGACGCCCTGGTAAAAAGATCCGTTCCACCCAGCCTCCTTGAGCCTGTTCAATTTTAATCAGGGCACTTGCCAGACCTTTCGCATCACCTGTCAGTGAGACTGCATTCAAATCCGCATCAAATTCCCTGGTGCGGGATAAGGCCAGTTGGATCAACGCACTTAACGTCGGCGCAAAGATTAGAATAACGATGGCAATCCAATTGATACTGGCTAAACCGAAAAAAATAAGCGGTAGATTAATAATAAGCAAGATCTGTCCAAACAACGACAGGATACTGGTACTTCGGCTGAACAGATCAGCCAGCCCCATCACCCACAGATCTCTGTTACGAATATGGCTGATTTCATGCGCCAAAACCCCACTCAACTCACGTGTAGTGAGCGCTCTTAATAGTCCATCGGTGATCGCGATAGCGGAGCGCTGGTGTGAACCAACCGCAAAAGCATTTAACATGCTGCTAGGAACATAATAAATTGCCGGTATGGTTGGTAAATTGGCTGCCTGGCTTAAATGACTCAAAATATGATGTAACTTTGGCATCTGAGCGGGATAGATCTCTCTGGCATTATACATTTGCATAATCCATGCTGGCGAGACGGATGGTGTTAACAACAAACCTATCATACCCATGATCATAAGCATGAGGAGCCCATCCGCGCCCCACAGTATCCAGCCGAGCAGTGCCAGAAATCCAGCCATAGTAAACAATAAAAGAATTGATTGTAAGCGGTTACGCCAGGCATGCCGCAACCAGATAATCGAATCGATATTCGTTGTTTTCGCCATGTCAGACTTCAGGTTTCATCTCTGCTTCGTTGTTCAACACGGGTTAGTTGACCGCGTAGCAGCCTTAATTCTTCTAACAGATCCAACGCCAACGCTGCACCGGCCATATTGACGCCAAGATCCCGTCGCAAACGTCTGGCGCATCTCACACGTTGCACACTGATACCCATAAAACGCCAATTTGCGGGCTCCCTGCCTAATGGTTCAAGGATACCATGCTCTACCAGCTCAATGATCTGTTCGGCATTTAATTGTACGGTTTGACACAACTCGGCGAGACTCAGTTCGACATCCTGCTCGAGAATATCCCCCGTTACCAGGTTAAACAATTTATCACTCATGACTTAGACTCCCAAGTGTCACGTGGATTGAAATCAAATGCTTTTTCAAATTCGGCATAGGCTTGCCTGGTCTTTTCAGAATCTGCCTTCGGTAAAGCAATATCCAGTTCGACATAAAAATCCCCTGCTTGTTTCGCCGGAATTCCCCGCCCCTTTAAGCGAAGCTTTTTTCCTGAACTAGCATTCGGCGGAATTTTAAGATCAACTACGCCGGCGGGTGTAGGAACTTTGATACTGCCCCCTAACGCCGCTTCCCAGGGAGCAACAGGCAATGTTAAATACACATCCTTACCTTGTACTTTGTAGATTGGATGTTCCTGAAACTCGACTTCCAGATACAGATCACCTGCCCCGCCTCGGTTAATACCCGGTGAACCTTGACCAGCCAGACGAATATGTTGGCCGGGATACACACCTTTAGGTATACGTACATTCAAAATCCGTGTCTTGATCTCGGGTCGGCCGTCTGAACCTAATTCAGTATGCTTTAAAGACAGGCTGCGATTGGCTCCGCGGTAGCTGTCTTCCAATTCGATCTTTACCCGGGCATGCGTATCTTCACCACGCGCATGGTAATCACCCTGTTGTGCATAAGCCTGGCCAGACTGACGCTGAAACCCACCGCCGCCAAACAGGTTCTCAAAGAAGTCGCTAAATTGTTCAGCATCTGTCCCGGTGAAGCCGCCACCGTGAAACTCAAAGCCCTGATCCCAATCCGGTGGAGCCCGAAATTCCTGTCCATCCTGCCAGTTGGCACCGAGTTGATCGTAGGCAGCACGTTTTTCCGGATCTTTTAACACCTCATAGGCCTCACCAACCTCTTTGAAGCGTACCTCCGCATCCGCTTCCTTACTGACATCGGGATGATATTTACGAGCCTGTTTACGATATGCCCGTTTGATCTCATCCTGACTGGCATCACGCTCAACACCCATTATTTGATAGTAATCTTTGTATTCCATATGTCCCCGATAGTTTGACTGTAACCCTGTTAAAAAATGTCGATTAGTGTGATTATATCCGACCTCTTCCATGTATTTTCAAGCGGCTATCTGCTGAATATCCAGTTAATCCGCATGCCATTGCATCAAAAATTATATATCGCATTATAAAAACTCCCGGCACCGAGTAGCATGTTGCCGGGAGTATTGTCGTAGCTGGTATGTGTTGTGTTTACCAGCTTAATGAAATAAAGCGCTGTGAATCATTTTGCCGAATCAGTAACAATAAACGTTTCGTGTTTGCACTGTGTTTAACTTCCTTTTGAAAATCACTGGCACTTTGCACTGTCTTTTGATTCACTTGCAGGATAATCGTACCTACATCAAGTCCCGCCATGGCTGCCACCGAGCCGGGTTTAACGGCGGTCACCACAACACCTTCTCCTGATTTGGCATTAAATTGCCTGGCCAGTTTCGGGGTCAGAGTTTGAACTGTCAGACCAATTTCATCCGTAGTCTGAGCCGGAGTCTTGGCCATCATTTTATCTTTGCTTAGTGTACCAATTTTAACAGTCAGGACTTTTTGTTTGCCAGAACGCAACACTGTCAGTTCGACCTTATTACCCGGTGATACCAACGCCACAGCATTACGAAAATGTCCGACGTCGGTTACGGCTTTTCCATTGAATTCAATAATAACATCACCCTGCTTCAACCCACCTTTGGCGGCAGGAGAATCATCACTGATCTGGGATACCAGAATGCCCTGTTGTTCCTTAAGACCGAAAGAATCTGACAGTTCTCTGGTTAATGGCTGGATATAAACCCCAAGATAACCACGGGTGACATTACCATCTTTTATAAGTTGATGGGCAATGTTATTGATCAGGTTACTGGGGATGGCAAACCCAATTCCCATATAGCCACCACTGCGACTAAAGATTGCGGTGTTGATTCCCACGACCTCACCATCAAGATTCACCAGTGGACCGCCAGAATTACCCGGATTAATTGCAGCATCGGTCTGAATAAAATCTTCATAATCACTGATCCCAACACTGGTTCGGCCTTTGGCGCTAACCACGCCTACTGTTAACGTGTGACTAAGGCCAAAAGGATTACCGATCGCAATAACCCATTCGCCAACCTGTAGCTGTGATGAATCAGCCAGTTTAATAGGTTTAAAATCACTTGCCTTTATCTCGATGACGGCAATATCGGAACGAGGGTCACGACCTGTGACCTTAGCATCGAACTCCCGACCGTCCTTGAAACGAACCTTAATGCTATCTGCATTTTCGACTACATGGTTATTTGTCAGGATATAAGTTTTGTCTGAGAAAATTCCATCCCTGGTCTGAAACACAAAGCCTGATCCCTGTCCGGAGATTCGACGTTCCCCTTGCGGTTGCTGTGGAGATGGAAAACCAGGAAACTTATCACCAAAAAATCGTTTGAAAAAGTCATCATCAAACGAGTTACCAAAGTTTGAAGAAGCAGCTTGTTGCGCCTTACCTTCAACCTGAATAAATACAACCGATGGTGACACCTCACGAGCAACAGCAGCGAAGGCTTTACCTGTCTGACGCAAATTTTCAACACCGCTATCCTCTGCATGTGCAGGTATTGTCTGACTGATTGCTAACAAACTGATAAAGAAATATGAAAATAAAATATTTTTAATCATTTTTTTCTCCTGTAAAACATTTAATCGTATGATTAATTCAAAAAACCGGTTACCTCTCGATCTCATCGACTGGCTTGGGCAAACCGGCGAGCTTGCATAATGTTGGAATAGGTCTAGGTGGATTTGGAAAACGTTCATAAAGAAAATTTCTATATTTTTCTGCACCTTCAAAGCCCTTACCCCGTTTTAGTTCACGTTCGCACAATAAACAATGCATGGACGGATGAATCAAGTGGTCTTCATAGTAGTCACGAAAATATAGAATAAGTTCCCACTTTGTTTCCGTTAGTTCAATTCCTTCCTGACAGCAATTTCGCATGCAAGATCTTCATTCCATTGTCCGGGATCGCGAAAATAGCCATCAATACCAGTATCAATCGTCTGATTGTTCAGCGTAAGTTTCATACAAGACCTCCTTATTGCAGCTTTAGTTTAATTTTTATATATGGGTAAATGTGTAATAATTTAAAGTATCCTCCGCAAATTGATCACACTTAAACAGACTGATCACTTGCCATGCTTTCTCACAGCAATAATCATCACCCGGTTGTCTTTTGTTCTGACGTTCCACTTTTACACTTAATTTTTCGTAGCAAGCATGATGTAAATATGATTTCTTCTCTGTTAATCAAAATGCCAAGAAAATTTGGCCAGAAACACATATTAATACCTGTTCAAACCATATAAATCTATGGTGAAGTTTCGTAATGATATAGTTAATGAACTTTATTGAACTAACTTACGTGTGGTTAACATAAATGACTCTGATATGAGCATTGTTACCAATAGTAGATTCTGAAAACGTTTAACTCGTTTTCCCTGTTTATCCCTGAATAATATGAATTTAAGATCACCTTAAACGTAATACTCTGGCTCTTTATTTCATATCGTTTAAATTTACTTCAAGAAGTTTTTTTTGCCAGGATTTGATTTATCTGGAGTGCTGTCCTTAAACGAAGAGCAAATGGTTAATCGGCTCTTATCACAAGGCTTGCCGGCTCTAAAACCGAGTCAGCTTAAAAAATTTATTCAACTAAAAGTTTCTTAAGCTTGCCGTTTTTATCCAACCTGGCTAACTCATCAAACCCGCCAATATGCTCATCATCGATAAATATTTGTGGAACCGTATTTTGTCTTGAACGCTTTAGCATTTCTTTTATTTTTGGTTTATTGCCTTCAATATTTATTTTTTGAATATTAGCACCTTTCTTTTTTAAAAGTGCCTCTGCTTTATGGCAGTACTGGCAACTCGAGGTACAGTACATAACAACTTTATTCATTCGCCAGGCTCTCCATTTTCGATATAGCGAACACTTGTAATGTCCAGCCCATCAACATGATCATTTAACCAGCGATGAATCAGGTTCCGGGTCATACGCTCTGCAGTTGTTGCATCATCGTAATGTTTAATCGATGTGGTTACTAAACTGATATGAGCATGATCCGGGGTATATTGTGCTGCCAGATCATGTCGGGTATTTTTTTTATTTGGGCGAACCGTTGGCATTTTCAAGGCACGAAGTTGTATGTTCTCAAATTTAATTGTTGAAAAAGCAGGACGAAGGCGCGTTGTAATTTCTTCGCGTATTAAATTGCTAACCAACCAGGCAATATTTTCAACAGCGTTTGCCAGATCTTTATCAATTGCACCTTGTTCTTTTAGAAATTCAACAGCGGGATAATATCCAAGTTTATTTTTAAGTTCGTATTCTATAGCCTGTTCAGCCAACTCTTCACCAACCACATAGGGCGATGCGGGTAAATGTTTTTCAAGATCGTGTTGCGAGACTTTCAAATCTAACGTTGCGGCTACTTTAGAAAATTTCACAAACTGTCCTTTATTTAAGAATAACTACACAAGATTATTTATATACTGCGTTACAGGGTCAAATACTGGTGCCAGTTTTTTCCGCATAACAGTCCCCATCGAGTCTGTCCTTGCAAAAATAGGATTGACCAGATTGATATCCAGCTGTGCCAATACAAGTATAGACTCTATCCATTGTTTTGTTTCGGGTAACATCGAAATTACTTCTGCGATAGATTGCGTATAATTACAAACCGGTTCAGACAAGTAACGATTCGCTTTAATAGGAAGTGTTTCAAAGTCATTGTCAGGGACAAAATCATCAGGTTTTATATCGGCAAAATAGTCTGACAATGCAGTTAGCAATTCAATCGCCACATCCTGATTACCAGGTTTCTTTAGCACAATAAGAGCCGTGTTAAAAAATGCCTGCCCCTTATCACTGCTAACACGTAATAACTGCTGTGCAAATGGATTCCCGGTCATTTTGCTTAACACGTCTAAAAACATATCATGCTTTTGATGCGGTTTCATTGTAACAGGTAATTCATCCGGTATTGCACGCATAAAACCAACCAAAAAGGCGTTTTTACGGTGGCCTCTTTTCCATAAACTCTCTTTTATATCTTCTGATATTAATCCAGGCTTTAAAACCAGCCGGACGGAATCGACCACAGCTTTAGGTTCTTCTTCAAATGGTAAAAACTCGACCAGGAACTCAGCAAGAATTTCACCCATTTCACCGGTTGCAACTTTGTCACGTTCCAGCATGCAACGTGCGTTGGCTGATGTTTGCATAACCCACCAGGCTCGGCGTGCCAGTTCATCAGTTAAACTTTCTGCATGAACCACGGCTATCACTGCTTCTGCTTCACCAAGCTGTAGCAGGCGTTCCAGACTATCATGTTTGGCTTGTCCCATACGTGTCCAACGCCTTAAGTAAATTGGATAACCCCCGGGAGAACCGAGCACATGAGTCGATATAAATTCTTTTATCAGTTTAGTGTACTGTTCATCACGACAGTTTGGATTTAAAACAACTTTAGCTTCTCCTCTTTCAGATAAACCATATACAATCATTTTAGATTCATCGATGCGTATTGCCTGTAATTGCTGGGTAAGCAAAACATTCATACGTAAACTGTCTTCTGCAGATAATTCCATCATTGTCGTATTTCTTTACTACTTTTATAAAATAAAATGGGTTAATTTAACTGAATACGTTGCCCAAAAGGAACTTTCTTTTTACCTTTTACTAACCAGATAACCGGAAAGTTCGGCTCATCCCCGGGAAAAGCACCTTCGGCATCAGTAAAGTACACCAACAAATCCGGTGCAATATCTCTTTTTTCTGCCCATTCAAACACTGGTTTAAAACTGGTGCCACCGCCCCCGATAATTTTTTCTGGTACTTTAAATTCATCCCAGGCTTCGAACAACCAGGGGCCATTCTCGTTTAAGCTCGAATCACAAGTATGCAAGGTAATTTGTGCTCGCATAACACTTTTAATAGCATCGATCTCCGAAACAAATTCATTAATCTCATCATCAGAGATTGAACCACTGGTATCCAGTGCAATAATAATATTTATTTGCGCACTACGCAGGCTTGGAAAAATCGCCGGATCGCCACGCCGTGAATTTGGCCGGGTATAACTATAATCATCTCTTGCTATCGATGTCATATATTGGGCAAGCAAGTTGCGCCACGGTAACTCGGGTTGCAGTAAAAAATCCAGCATCCGAGCCATATCATCACCGAGCTTACCCGCCTGCATGGCTGACTGGGCAGCACCAGCCATACGTTGCTTCCATTGCACATTCAGGTTTTCACGTTCATCATGGTTTAAAGGTTTGGGTTTAGCGGCACCGCGATCACTTTCCTGTTGTGTTTCAAGATTATCCTGATGTGTTTCAGCCTGTTCATGTTCTTTAGGCGCTGCTTTATCGGCATGCTTACCGCCAGTATCGCCTTTACCAGGCTTGTTACTTTTTTGTGAATCAGATTTAGGCGAATGCTGTTGTTCACCTTCACCTTGTTGTTGCTCGTTTTTGTTAAATGGATCTTTGGGTGGCTGCTCACCCTGTTTTTTCTGTTGCTGTCTTTGTTCAGGTTTTTCTTTTGGAACTTCAGTTAACTGATCGTTTTCATTCTCTTGTGCATCGCCACTCGAGTCTTCTGAATCATCGTAAACATGTTGATCCTGAGTTTCTTTATTCTCGTTTTCATCCAGCAGCGGATAAATTTCTTCTGCTGTCATGCCTTCGTATTCACGCAGGTATAGTGACTCAGGTGGGGGGATTAATCCATCTTTCATTAACATCGGATTAACAGCAAAGTCACAGGCCAGATCCCAGCGATGTTTTATCCGATGCTCTCGTCGCGCAAAATGGGATAAAGCGCAATGCAAGGCTTCATGTGCCAGAATAAATTGAGTTTGCTCGTTGCTTAACGACTTTATATACTTTTCGTTATAGTAAAAATTTTTTGCATCGGTTGCTGTACGCACACACCAGTTAGGGTCGGCCTTGATCATAGGCAGTCGTAAGACCAATGCTCCCAGAAACGGTTTATCAATAATTAATTTAGTACGCGCTGCACTAAGCTTTAACTCAACGTCGGTTAAATCCTGATTGTCAGTCGCAGTATTCATCAATAAAAAGCTTTACAGGAATATCATAGAACAGAATACTAAGAGTAAAGCATTATATCAGCGACTTTATTCGACCACTGCGCAAACTGCGGCACCGAGAAAATATCCTGACCAATAGCCCGGTGCATATCAGACACTAACATCACCCCCATTTCTTTTTGTTCAAAAACGCTTGCGTAGTCCAGAATGTTACCAAAGGTCTGCTCTGCATCATTACTACCCCTGGCCCGAATAGCACGACCAACTAAAGACGAGGCAACCGCATACTGCAAGTCAATTTCTGTTGGCGCTTTAACATCTTCACCACGAACAATGGCATCGATATCAGGAAGTTGATCAAGGTTTGTAATGAATGCATTTAATTCAATACCTGCAGCCGGGCCGACACATGCCTGAAAACCACCTAAACGTAGCTCAGGATTATTTTCAAACTTTTGTAAGGCTCGATGCGCAAATTCCCATGAACGTGGAGATGGGAATGCAACCGGGTTATGCGCAGGATCAAAATCAAAAAGTAGTTCCGGGCGAAAGCGAACAAAGGCAATAATACGATCGTCTACATTATTTTTATATGCCCAGGCTACCCAATCGTCCAGGTTAATTTCAAAATCGAAATGCGAAAAGCGGTTAGCTAATGGTGCCGGCATTGTATAGGTAACACCACGATCGCCCTGCCGGTTTCCGGCGGCAAAAATAGCCCATCCTTCTGGTACTTCGTATTGACCTAACTTGCGATCTAATATTAATTGATACGCTGCAGCCGATACACTTGGTGGTGCTGAAGTAATTTCATCTAAAAATAAAATACCTTCCGAGCCGTGACGCTTCGTATCGGGAAGCATAGCAGGCACCGCCCATTCTACCATCGCATCATTACGAAAAGGGATGCCACGCAGATCGCTGGGTTCCATTTGAGATAAACGAATATCGATTAAAGGCACATTATGCTGATTCGCTACCTGCATAATAATTTGTGACTTACCAACACCGGGGGCGCCCCATATCATTACGGGTGTATGGTGACCTTCTTTGGTACTTAAAAACTCTTTATCCAGTACTGTTGTTAAATGTGCTGGGCGCATTAATGTGTCTCCAAATTTTTATTTATTTAAATTTAGTGTAATCGCTTTTCATGGATAACGAAAAGTAAAAGTACAAAGCGAAAGCCAACGATAAACCGGAATTTACACAGAGTAAATGAGCATTTAGAGTTGGCGATCAAAGCAATAAGCCGGCTTCTCGTTATTCTTACATAAGCTATTCAAGATCTATTTCGGTAAAGCCAGCCAGGCCATACCATTTTTTCGCTTCAACTAAATCTTTTTCTACACCATTACCTTCATGGTACATCATCGCTAGTGTCGTTTGGGAGCCAACTAATCCTTGCTCTGCCGCTTTTTTAAACCAGACAATGGCTTGTTCGATGTCTTTATCAACGCACTCGCCTTCCATATACATAAAACCAAGTCCATGCTCAGCAATTGCATAACCATTTTCTGCTGCAGCTTTCATCCACTTAACAGCGGCCTCATCATTTTGCGCACAACCTAAACCATTTTGGTACATGATAGCCATGCGGTGCTGCGCTTCGGCATTACCATCTTCGGCAAAAGGACTTAATAGTCCCATTGCAGTTGAAAAATGCTTGGCCTCAAAGGCTGACATTGCACTGGCAAAATCAACTAATTCATTATCTGTCGTCATTTTAATATCTCTATCTATTTCAGTTACAATTTAGCCGGGATATATCGCGGCGGTTTCTACAAGCGATACCAAGGCAAAAGCGATAGTATATCCTGAAATACTTATCTGAGGTATCTACTCAGGTATTTATTCAGCTAAAAACCAAAAAGTTGATTTTTAACGAATTTACATCTAATTATATCCCTCTATGGGGATATTCAGACTTTTATGGTCGATAGGTATACTTTCAAACCGTTCACAATATCCTTTAATAAGCAAGGTTATTAATATATGAATTTTGAATCTGCAGCAGCAATGAAATCCTGTATTGGAAAAGTCGCAACCGGTCCTGAATACAGTAAAGACCTCAGTTATGAGGAAGCCTATGCTGCCATGAAATATATTCTGGATAAAGATGCCGACCCTGTCCAGGCTGCTGTTTTCCTGATTTCACTGCGTATGAAACGTGAAACTATGGATGAAAACAAAGGTATCTTGCAAGCCATTATCGATAGTGCAAGTATCACCCAGGCAGACGTTGATGAGTTAGTCGACATTGCCGACCCTTATAATGGACATAATCGTAGCTTACCAATTTGTGCTTTTATGCCGCCGGTACTGGCTGCCTGTGGGATACCCGCCATATCGCATGGTCTGGAAACAATTAATCCGAAATACGGTATAACCAGCCATAAAGTATTAACGGCGGCTGGTATCGATGTATCACTTAGCCCTACAGAGGCGGCTAAGCGTATTGAAAACACTGATCTTGGCTGGGCCTATGTGGATCAGCAAGCCTATGCACCTGATTTACACAGCCTGATGGGTTTAAGAGAACGTATTATCAAGCGTCAGGTAATCACCACTGTTGAAGTGCTAGTTGGTCCGGTTCGGGCAAGCAAACACACGCATTTACTCACCGGTTATGTGCATAAAGCCTATCCGCCGGTTTATGCAGAGTTAGCACGTTTTGCCGGATTTGATTCGGCCATGATAGTCCGTGGTGTCGAGGGCGGTGTTATCCCCTCTTTACAACAGCCACATAAAGTTTTTAGTTATAAAGATAATGCTGAAGAATTGCCAGAAACGTTTGATCCGTCAAGCATTGGTATCGAGCAAGCCACACGAGCGGTTCCTATCCCAGAGAACTTACCTAAGGGTGATATAACGAAATGTAAAGAATTTGATGTTGATGCCGCAGCACAGGCAACAGCAGAAGCAGGTATTGCTGCACTGAAAGGAAATAAAGGCACTTCCTATGACAGTCTGGTATACTCCTGCGCCATTGTTTTGGCTCACACCGGACGAGCCGAAAACTTATCTGCCGCAGCAGATAAGATACGAACCGTATTAGATTCTGGTGAAGCGTTTGAACGTTTTGCCTAAATTTAGTGAGACTATAGTTTAAATTTAATTAATAATCAGCTGATTTTACAGGAGAAATTCATGAATCAAGAGTATTATGATGCCGTTACTAAAATGGAAGAAATGGGTGTAGATCCAGAGTACGTTCACGGATGGCAAGGTGGATATGTCTTAAACCCAGAGCGTGAAGAGCAACGTATTACCGAAGCTTACAGCGCAGGTTATGAAGACGGTAAAGAGCACAACCAGGATAACTTTGGTAACTGGACTAAATAAAGTCTAAGTATCTTTACCATCTAAGAAAGGCAGGTATGGGGCCCCATACCTGCCTTTTTTAGTGCCCGTTAAAATTGTTTACAATTTTTTTACGGGCACTTATGCAGAGCAACGCGATGCGAGTGCCTCATTTTTTTACGGGCACTTATGCAGAGCAACGCGATGCGAGTGCCTCATTTTTTTACGGGCACTTATTTAGTGAGCGTTATCATTTTATATTACTCTCACTTATGCAGCATAGAATATGCTGCGAGAGCAACGCGATGCGAGTACCCCATATTTTTACGGGCACTTATTTAGTGAGCGTTATCATTTTATATTACTCTCACTTATGCAGCATAGAATATGCTGCGAGAGCAACGCGATGCGAGTGCCTCATTTTTTTACGGGCACTTATTTAGTGAGCGTTATCATTTTATATTACTCTCACTTATGCAGCATAGAATATGCTGCGAGAACAACGCGATGCGAGTGCCGCATAATTATAACGACCCTTCTGATAGCATTCTTTCAGATAACCACAATTATTTAATCAGGTTAAGTGTTCGTTACGACTAAACTTTTCAAGCTCCTTGTGTGCCTTTTGCAGCTCTAACCTGCCTGTTGCAACATCAGTTACATCGTAAATGATGATACCAAGCCTATCCACTGTTCCATCAGCGGCTGTCATCGGCAAAAAAGTAATATTTTGATACATAAATTCTGCTAACCCGGTAATAGGTCGATAGTTTTTAAATT
>Ga0316207_10001768_pt1 | contig 24844 bp, 25 predicted proteins | sample 6weekpyrite_MG_FD_204943 | JGI IMG/M metagenome (GOLD analysis project Ga0316207, IMG submission 204943) | Microbial mat bacterial communities from mineral coupon in-situ incubated in ocean water Damariscotta River, Maine, United States -... | ecosystem: Environmental > Aquatic > Marine >... | reverse complement strand
GCCATACAGCCCCACAGCGTGCACCTCGTCGATGTAGGTCATAGCGTTGTAGCGGTCGGCCAAGTCGCATATGGATGATATCGGAGCGATATCTCCATCCATTGAGTAAACGGATTCGAAGACAATCAGCTTCGGAAGGCTTGGATCCGAGTGCGCAAGCTTTCGCTCGAGGTCCTCGAGATCATTGTGCTTCCAAATAATCTTTGAGGCTCTTGAATGCCGGATGCCCTCGATAATCGAGGCGTGGTTTTTTGCGTCCGAGAAAATCTCCAATCCTGGAATCGCTGCCGCCAGCGTGGAAAGGGAGGCCCAATTGGACATGTACCCTGAATTGAAAAGCAACGCGGCCTCTTTTCCGTGAAGATCCGCAAGCTCGCCCTCAAGATCCACGTGGAACGAGTGAGTTCCAGAGATGTTTCGAGTGCCGCCTGACCCTGCACCGCAAAGATCAATTGCATCCTTCATAGCTTTTGCCACGCCAAGATTCTGACCCATGCCGAGATAGTCGTTGGAGCACCAAACGAGCACATCTCGACTGCCTGTATCTGTCTTTTGAATTGCCTTTGGAAAAGCGCCGTTTTGCTTTGTAAGATTTACAAAGATTCGGTAACGACCGTCGGTATGGAGCTGCTTAATAGCGCTATCAATATGCTCCTCCCATAGATACTTCTGCACCAATCTTTCACCCCAAAATAATTTCTTTGTACTTTTGATGTTTCACAACCCAAGACATAATCCTGGGGTGAATAAGCTGAGTGAAGATATCGTTAACCGAGTATATAGCAACGATCAAGTCCACTCATCTAGGCCTAAGGGGCCCGAAGCTGCACATTTGGGCTTTTTGTGGAACATTTAGGGAACGAAATGCCCTTCTGCATTTCTCATATACAAGATCACATCTTCGGCTGGAAATTTGAACCCGCGCCCGTCTGACACGCGCTCGACACTGATAGGATACTTTGGCCTATTAGGATTGATGGCCACGACCCTGTACATTTCACCGCGTGCTTTGAAGGTCCGCCCATAATCAGATGGCTCAAGGCCAAAATTTGGAGCAAGCACTTCGAACATTGCTTTCTCCGGCGAATAGACCGCACCGTCCTCCATTGGAATGCCTACGCGGAAACTGATGTTGAAGCCGTGGCGTAAATCGATGTCATTGATCTCACCGCCTTCGACGGCCAGGCCGTGGGTTTCAGCCACGCCTTGACATGCTTTCAATAGATCGCGACGGAGGCGTTCACAGAGCGGCGGGGTCAGGTTTCGAGGTGGTGGCACCTTTGCCTTGTGCGTGCTTTCCTGGATCTGTTGCCGGGCAACTGGTGGCCCTGCCTTCCTCTTGTTCTTTTTCACATCAAGGCCTTTGCTTTGTAGACAGTGCCACGCGACACGCCCATGTCCCGCGCAATTTCTGTGGGAGAGAGGCCTTCGGCAAGTTTGAGTTGCAGGGCAGCCATATCGATCTTTGCGGTCCGCCCACGGTAGGCGCCACGCTGCTTGGCTGCGGCAATGCCCTCAGCCTGCCGCTCACGGCGCAGATTGGTTTCGAACTCAGCAAAGACCCCAAGCATGTCGAAGAAAGCCTTGCCCGTGGCGTTTGAGGTGTCCACCGGCTGTTCGGTCGCGGCAAGATGCGCGCCCTTGCCCTTCAGCGTCGCAACGATGACCTGAAGGTCGCTGAGAGATCGGGCCAGTCGGTCGATCCGTGTCACGACCAGAGTTTCACCCGGATGGATGAAGTCGAGGATGGTTTTGAGTTCTGGACGCCCCTCAAGGCTGGCACCGCTCTTTTGCTCCGTCCTGACCATACCGCATCCCGCCACCTTCAGTGCGGCAATCTGCGCATCAAGGTTCTGATCTGTGGTCGAGGTGCGTGCGTAGCCGATTCTTGCGCTGGATGTGTTCATTTTGGATATGCCTATGGCGTTTGATGTTCATTAACTCGAAACAGACCCAAAGTGAACAGAACTTTACCCGCCTCATGTGTTCATCCGATGCGTCATACAGGGTATACCCTTAATGACGTTTCTTGTGCTCCAATAGAGATGTTTGGCTTTCAATCCAATCTACGGCCCCAGGCGTTTGCTTCCAGGGCTGCCCAAATATCTCGACATATCCCGAAGCTTCATCTTTACCTCCCATCGAAATATAGCCTTGAAGCTCAATCGTTGGGATACGCCCTGACAACATGCCTGGAACATAGTCATTGGTCTCCCAAGCGATTTTGACAATTGCCTCGGCGTCTTCAGCATCTTCAAGATAGGCGACCAAGGCACGCGTGTATTGAATATCTGCGGATGCTTCATCTGCACAACTCGTGAGCAATGACTTCAGCTCGTTCATCCGTCCAGCGTTGAGTAGTTTTGCGGCCAACACGTAGCGAATGCCCTGATTGTCCCCCGGATTGAGCTCAAGCATTTCTTTGAAATTCTCGATAGCAGCATCTTTCTCCCCCGTGACCCAAAGCGCTTCGCCCAACCCCAAGCGAGCCCGCATATAGGGTCGGGTTTCAAGAAACCCCCAGAAATGCCCTGAGTACTCCTTGAACCCATCAGATCCGAGAGCCTCTTTTCCCGCTTCTACCGCCTTGTAATAATAGCCCAACGCCTCTTCTTGGGTTTTTGCGTGCTCTTCCGCCAGAAGATTATAGGCGTCAGCACAAAGCGGTGAAATCTTCAGCGCCTTCTGGGCCAGAACAATACGCTGCTTCGGAACAGCGCTGTCCCATGCCTCATACATTATCTCCTGAGCCTGATCTAACGGATCATTGGTGTGTGACCCAAACATACCTGTCATGCTTTCCTCCACCCCACGCGGATCTGGCGCAAATGCAACAATGTTGTCAGCGGTGGGCTTTTTCGGTGAGGTTTTCTTACGGGGTTTCTTGGAAGTAGGCATGCAGACTCCGATCACGCGGCCATTTGTTCAAAATCGATCCGTTTGTTCAGATCGACGTCGAAGCGGCCATATGGGTTGATGTGTAGATAGATGAGCGGGGACAGGCCGCGATAGTCCTCAGGGGACAGACGCGCGACGACAGCGGGGTTCCGCAGAACGGATTGCACCATCCGTGTGTTGACGTAGACCAACGATGACTGCAACAAATGCAGCGCATGGGCAGCGGTTTCCTGATCCCGTACGCGGTTGGTTTGAATCTCACCGCCCTTGCCAAAGAATACGAAGCTGTTGGCGCTGTTCCAATTCTCGACGACGTTCAGCCCCTCGTGGATTTCCCGACGGAACGCCTCAGAGCGTAGGTAGCGACACAGGAATATTGTCTTGATGGCACGGCCAAGCTCCGCGAGTGCCTTGTACGTGGGGTGCATCACATCCGATCGCGCGAACCGACGCAGGATGGCCTCCGGGTCCGCCGTTCCATGCCGCATAGCGGCTGCGTATTTCACCATCTCATCGTATTGGCGCTCGATTTCGCCCCAATCGATCACGCCAGACAAGATCGGAAGCAGGTTCGGAAGTTGCCCTCGCATACCCGCACTCGGGAGGGCCAGTTTCTGACGGGCGATGGCCTTCAGGCGCGGTGCAAGTTCAAAGCCCAGAAGATGACAGAAGGCGAAACCAACCGCACTTTGGCCATGGCTGTCGACATACTGTCTTTGGATTTCCATGTCGGTGCAGTGGCGTAAGACACCTTCGATCATGGCTGCCACCTCGGAGGATGAGCAGCGCTTCAGTTGAGAATAGATGCAGGTCGCTTGCCGCTCGACATGCCAATAGATCATCACGCCTCGCCCGCCATAGCGCGCATGCCATTCGGTCATCAGGTTGCGATCCCACGCCCCGAACTTCGTGGAATCTGCGGCACAAGTCGTGCCTGGCGTGCCCCAGATCTCTGGGTTGCGGATTGCAAGCGTCGCATTGGCAACTTGGGCACAAGCAGCCTTCAGAGATGCTGGATCAATATATCGCCGCCGAATATGCTTGAGCTCATCATAGCTGACATCTGCCGATCCAGCGGCCACACGCTTCAGGCCGGCGTTGGTTCTAAGCCCATAGAGACAAAGCAGCAAGCGCTGATCCCGTAAAACAGAGGGCAAGGCTTCTCGACTGGCCGAGGTTTGAAAGCTGCTCAAGAAGCCCGTGTCCAAGGCCGTCTCCTTGAGAACATTCAAAAGGCCGGTCATTGGCCAAGCCCGCATGACCTCGGATTTCAATGCTGCCAGGCCCGGCGGCTCTGGGACAGGCGCAAAGGGCGTGATAGAAATCCGGTTCTCGCCGCTCCACCTCAAGCGCACGTTGTCGTTGTCGGGCAACGTTACATTAAGCAGGTGAAGCTCGCGCTCCATCTCGGCCTTTATGCCTATCACAAAGCCTCTTGCATCCTGCGACAACCCTAGGTCGGCATAATAGACATCGCGCCGTTCGGCAAAATCACCTGGCAAATCCTTGTCGGGATTACGGTAGCGATCTGCGCCTTCAATCCAGATCTCCTTCGCCCGGATACGCTCGCGCAGCTGTGTCAGCACACAGAGCTCCAGCGACACCACATTGACCCGACCAGCATCATCAATCACGGCCTTGCGCCACTTTGCAGGGACGAGCGCGCCCGGGATTTCGTCCTCAGCGACCACCCGGCGGCCAGAGGCCGCGAACCGGGCAATCAAATCCAAGGCGGTCAGTATCGGGTGCCACATCGCGTTGTTCGACCGAAACCGAAACGCGGCGAGCAAAGGCGGAAGCACCCGGCGATAATGACTTGCGTAGGATGCCCGCATCACCTGCTGGATACGCGTATCCAGTGTGCCCTTGGCACGGTGTTCTTCAATGACTGCGCGTAGCTTGCCAGCACCTGCGATAGGAAAGATGACATCTTCAATCCGGCCACCCGGATGGCCCAACGCCGCCGTGGCGATGTCGACCAGCAAGCGCTCCTTACCATGCACCGCGCCGATATCAGCCGCTATGCCTTGAATAACTTTACGGCGGGATCGCGTGGCTAGGCGATGAACCACCTCCAGCAACAGGTCAATCAACCCGTCAATCAGTTGTGATTTGCGGTGCATCAGATAGACCGCGAACAGCCCTACCCGTCGCTCGGGCGTGTGGCGACGCATCTCCGAAGCGGTTTCTCCCTCGACTTGTCGCGCGAGACGCGCAATCCAACCGCGTTCAACTTCAGGCAGAAGGTCCAGCGGAAGATCTAGGGCCTCGACAAATGAAACCTTTTGTGACGCCAGTACAACGCTTTCCAGAGACACAGCCCCAACATCGTCTTTCAGCCGCTGAAAACCCGTGGGTGCCAAAGGCTCAGACAGCGACCATTCCAGACGCTCAATCGCCTCAGCCGGCAACCGTGATGATGCCCGTGCCAGAAAAGCCTCACGAAATTCCCGACGGGCTGCACGGGCAAGACGGTCCATGATTTTGTCTGAGGGAACAAAAACACCCATCTGAAGAGCCTGAGCGTAACCTCGGTCAACCCAATTCGCCAGGTTCAGGTCACGGCCTCCGAGTTCTTCTCCCATCCATGCCTGGAGCCTGATCCGATCTCGCCCGGATGCCCGACGAACCCCTAAAAAACCCAAAATGCCCGCGCGTTGGCGGCGGGCGGTGTCAGTCGAAAATGAATAGGTAAGATCATCCACTGCGCCAATCTGATCCGCCACATAATCAATTACATCCGGGTCCAGTTCAGAGCGATCATCGACAAAGTGGCCGTGCTGACGGAAATAGAGAAGCTGACACGCAATCATGACCTGAGACTTCGTACCGTACCGGCGCAGAAACTCGAAATCCAAATATGAAAGTCCCCAAATCGAGGCAAATGCTTGCTCTGTCATGCTTCCTCCAGACACAAGCATCATCCCTCACGAAGACAAGCCGTCAACAGGCAAGTCGTTCCTTATATGTTCCAACAAAAGCCCAAATGTGCAGCTTCGGGCCCCTTGGGCCATCTAGGCCATGCCGACCGCGTTCTTCGGGCATGGGCGGGTTAGCCGCTGGGTGGCGTCCGTGTGCACCTTTCCACAACACGCTCTGTCGTCAGCTCGCGCCGCTTCTCCGACGACAGCGCCTTGAACAGCGGCCGGAACGCCTGTCGCTTGTCGGTAATTTCGACCAGCGTTCCAAAAGCGTCGAAGCACACCGCCTCGATCCCGTCTAAGACGGGCGGCAGGTCAGTGACTGAGACCCGGGTCACGGTCTATCTCCCTGTCGATGTCGCGCTCATTCTCAACTTCACGGTCCTTCTTCTGGTCGCGCTCGTCCTCGATCTCCAGCTTTTCGCGGGGCTTGTTCAGCACGTCCTTCAGCCGATCGTTCACAGACGGCTTGCGCACCTCACGTCCCGTCTCCTCGCCAAGCTCGGGATCGCTATGCCCGTCCAGCCGGTGAACCGCTGCCTGGCTATCGCGGCCTGCGTCCTTCTCCATGATCTCCTTCAGGCGCTCCCGTGTGTAATTGCGACCTTGTGGCTTCGGCGCGTCGCCCTGGTCATCTGACCGGCCTACGACCCGCGCCAGCCGCTCCCGCATGTCTTCCCCGGCACGATCCACGTTCCGCTCTTTCGCAGCCGCTGCCCTGAGTGCCGCCAAACCGGCAGACACACGCCCCTGCCCCGCATCGCGCTCGGCCCCATAGGTCTCCCGCGCGATGTCCAGACGCTCGCGCATCTCGCGGAAGGCGGCGCGGGCCTGGCGGACGGCGTGGACCACGGCCCCCCGCTCGGTGACGGGTTTGTATTCCCGGCCCTCACGCTCGGCCATGGCTTTCGCCCGCCGCTCCATCGAATTGGCCGCTGGCCCCAGCTTCAGCTCCGGGTTACGGTCCAGCTCGTCGGCGGATACGGCGTCACCGCGCTCCAGCGCCGCCTCGCGCTGTTTCTCCAGTGACCGGTGATCGACCCGCTCAACCTCGCCAACACGCTCCAACGCCTTGTTCTGCAATTCGGCCCAGACGCCGCGCATCTGCTCGATCTCAACGCCACCGGTCTTCGCTGAATCGAGAACCCGCGTCTTGGCCGCGAACCCCTCCGGTTCCAGTTTGCGGGTAGAGGTCAGAACGTGGGCGTGATGATTGCGTTGATCGCCCTCGCGATGCGGGGCATGGATCGCCACGTCGACGGCAACACCGTAGCGGCTCACCAGCTCCTCAGCGAACTCCCGCGTGATCTGCGACCGGTCCTCTGCGCTGATTTCGGACGGCAAAGCCAACTCCCATTCGCGTGCGGTAACGGAATTACGCCGGGTCTCGCTGGCCTCGGCTGCGTTCCAAAGCGAGGCCCGATCCTGCGCCCAGGCAGGGGCATTCTCGGGGGCGACAATGAACGTCTCCTCGATGCCCTGCTTGCGGGTGTAATCGTGGACGCGCCCCTCACGCTGGCATTCGATGCGCTCGCCCGCACGGTAGGCACCCGCTGCCGTTGCGGTGCGTCCGGCAGAGCGTTTGATCGTCTTCACAGAGAGGTGGTAGCTGGCCATCAGCGCACCTCCGAACAGAGACGCAAACGCTGTCGCAGTGCGCGCCAGCACCGCCGATAAGCGCCGCTGCTGACCCCGGCCAATACTCCGACATTGGCTGTCCGGTCAGATGTCTTTTCCCCTCCGGCCCCAGCGTTGTGGGGCGCGGGCCTACGGGGAAAAGACGGCCCCGGTGAAGCTGCCCAAAGGGTGGTTGAGGCGCGGGCTTGCCTGTCATCCGCCCCCAGATCCCCAGCTTCGTGGGGAGCGGGATATGGGTGCAGATGACGGGCGGTTTGCCAGGGGCAAACCTGTTTCGTATTGGCACCGGCAGGTCCGACAATACGAGGCTCCCGGAACGGAGACGCCAGCGGCAGACCGGCCCCCACCGTGGGGCATTGGGCGAACTGCTGGCGCGACGTTGCGGGACGCGATCCAACGGCACACGTTGGCCTTGGAGAGTTTGAGAGGCCGGGCGGGCCTTTCATTCCGCAGCGCATCGCGGCGGACGGCAATCCAACCGCGCAGGTTGGTCTGAGAGGGTTTGGGAGAGGCGATGCCGTCTCCCATTTCGATGCGCTCCGCATCGAAGGGGTCTGCCATCGGCTGGGGCTTTGCCCCGGAGAGATCGCGCGCAAATCTCGGAACGTCTCGCAGGGTAAGAGGAGAGTTTGCATAAGTGCGCCCTTCACTGTTTCTCAGCTCAGGGTTTGCGCACAATGGAATCCGTTCAAGCGCAGACCTCTCCCCATGCCCTTTCTTGCAAGCCTCCGCCGATACCAGGTGCAGCGTCCGCCATGTTCCGCTGACAGGCAGACCCAAACACCTGCACCGCTTGCTATCTGGGACGGATGGTGAATCATTCAACCATGACGTGAACACTTGCACGGGTGGTTTTTGACAATGGCAGAGACAGAACTCGAACGCGCAGAGAAACGATACGCCCAGGCTAAGGCGCGGCTCCAGGGTCTCAAGAACCGGGAAGCCACCAGACAGCGCAAACTGGATACCCGGCGCAAAGTGATCCTCGGGGGTGCGCTGCTCGATCTGGCGGAACGGGATTCCGGTGTGGCTGCGATGCTGGATCGGCTGGTACGCAACCTCGCCCGTGAACAGGACCGCAAAGCATTTGCGGACTGGGGTGGACCGTCCACCGCCGCCTCTGCTCCGTCTGCTACGCCCTCCCCTGCCCCCGCGTCTGGCTCCGACCCTGACGGGTCCAGGTGATGCGCTCCGTCATGCTCTTCATGGGTGGGTTGGCGCGGTTCTTCTATCGCCTGATCGCGACACCCGTTTTGCTTGGATGGATGATCGGGCGCACGGCATTCGGTGCGATGATCGGTTTTCTGATTGGTGGTGTCGTCGCGCTCTCGACCTTTGGCCCTCCACTTGGTCAGTCTGCTTGGGAATGGGCGATCATTCTGCCGCCCACGTTCATCGGCGCTGTCTTCGGGTTCCACTATTGGCGCATGGTCTCTGGGGCCGATGACTTCTTCGGGCTGACGGGCGACAGCCACGGCTCCGCCCGCTTCGCCAGTCGCAAGGAGCTGAAGAAACTTCAGGGCAGTGATGGTCTGCTGATCGGGCGCAATCCCGGCACAGGGCGGCTCCTGCGCTATGACGGTCCCGCCCATCTGATCACCCTTGCCCCGACACGGGCCGGGAAAGGCGTGGGCACCGTCATCCCGAACCTCCTGGGCGTGGATCGCTCGGTTCTGGTCATCGACCCCAAGGGCGAGAATGCCAGGATCGCGGGGGAAGCCCGGCGGCGGCTTGGCACCACCCATATCCTCGACCCCTTCGAGGTCAGCGGTCACTCTTCGGCCTGCTACAACCCGCTGGATCGGCTTACACCGGACAGCCTGGATCTGGGTGAGGATGCGGCCTCCCTGACAGAGGCGCTGGTGATGGACCCGCCGGGACAGGTCACGGAAGCCCATTGGAACGAGGAAGCCAAAGCTATTCTCGGTGGGCTGATCATGTTCTGCGTCTGCCACGAGGACAGCAACCGGCGCACACTTGCCACCGTCCGGGAATATCTCACCCTGCCCCCGGAAAAACTCCGGGCGCTGCTGGAGCTGATGCAGGACAGCGATGCGGCAAGCGGGTTGATTGCCCGCGCCGCCAATCGGTTCCTCGGCAAGGCGGACAGGGAAGCCGCCTCGGTCCTGTCCAACGCGCAGCGCCACACGCATTTTCTCGACAGCCCGCGCATTGCCAAAGTGCTGTCGCGGTCTGATTTCCACTTCTCCGACCTGCGCCACCGGATCACCTCTGTGTTTCTGGTGCTGCCGCCCAACCGGATGGACGCCTACAGCCGGTGGCTGCGCCTTCTGGTCTCTCAGGCCCTCCAGGACATTGCACGGAATGCAGAAGCCTCGCAGAGGCCTGTAGCGGCCCAGAACGGCGCTCAGGGAGCGTCTCAGCGGCTTTCGGCCTCGAACCCCACGTTGGGGCCTGCCCTCTTCCTGCTGGATGAATTTGCCGCCCTGGGCCGTCTGGAGGCCGTAGAGCGCGCCATGGGGCTGATGGCGGGCTATGGGTTGCAACTCTGGCCGATCTTGCAGGATATGAGCCAGCTCAAGGACCTCTACGGCGACCGGGCGAACACCTTCATTGCCAATGCCGGGGTGCAACAGGTCTTTGGCGTGAACGACTTCGAGACGGCCAAATGGCTGAGCCAGATGATCGGCCAGGAAACCACAGGGTTCCAGACCGACAGCTTCAAGCCAGGCGACAACCCCAGCTTCAGCCACAACCTCACGGGCCGCGATCTGCTGACCCCGGACGAGATCATGCAAATGCCGCCAAACGTCCAGCTCCTGCGGGTCCAGGGCCAGCCCTCTGCCCTCGCCCAAAAGCTGCGCTACTACGCCGACCCCGAATTTGCGGGGCTGTTCATGCCACAGGCCCAATGATTTGAAAGTGACCCGCCATGTCTGACGATGCCGTCTCCCCTACCCCGTTTGAAATCGAGTTGCGTGAAACCCTGGAACGGTTGGGTGATCTTTCGCTGAAGCTGAATGATCGGATCGAAGAACAGACGAAGGCAATCAGCCACGCCACGACCATGACAAACGAGGCGCGGCGAGCTGCGGAAACGACCAAACAACAGACCGATCCCGACCAGTATGCAGAATATGCCGTGGAGGTGATCGACAAGCGCCTCGAAAAGCGAATGCAGGATATCAAACAAACGGCAAGCGACCTGCTGCGCGCCTCCAACTACACCCGCGAGGTTCTGAGCAAAGCGGATCAGGACAGGACTGAGGTTCAGCGCCAGCTCTGGGAGCAGGAAAGAAAACTGGATCAGTTCAAAGGTCGAATGCGATGGTTTGGTCTGGGTGTTGTCATTCTGGTTCTTGTGCTCACGGTCCTGTTTCCTCGTTTCTTAGCTAGTTACGGTCCCACATGCGGTGTCCTTGGCGGTGTTTGGACTACCACATCCACCAACACCAATGTCTGTGCGTTCTATCGGGAGTGATATGAGTTTTGCATGATCGGGTCAGGTTCAGCAACGAAGCTGGGTGTTATATATGTGTTAGTAAATGTGTTACGAGAATCGGCGCGCTCATAAGCATCTGAAATATTTGGCAGATTCAGCGTAATTTGAGCCTCTTGGTGGGTAGACTATCGAAGAATGGTGGGTAGACTAGCGAAGATAGGTGTGTAGAGTATCGAAGAACGCAGGGCCTTGGTGGGCAGACTGTCGAATAACAGTGGGTAGAGTATCGAAGAATGGCACGGCCTCGGAAAAGGACAGCTCTGCTACCGCAGCGGCATACTGAGCCGGACCTGTTCGTCTGCGATATTCTGGATGCAACGCCGAAGAGTGATCGCGCCTCGATGGAGCATCCCCTGTTCTCGCTTTCGGTTAAGAAAGACCTTGCGGCGTTTGAGTATGAACAAGGCAACGTGAAGGTGAAGATCACGCCAGCGGCTGAAGAAGGCCGCGCCAATGTCTTTGACAGAGATATTCTTATCTATGTTCTAAGCCAGCTCATGGCCGCAAAAAATGAGGGCCAGGAAATTGGTCGCCGCGTCAGAATTTCAGCCCATGATCTGCTGAAAGCCACGAACCGACATACGACAGGACAGGCCTACGCAACCCTTCGGCGTGCCCTCACCCGCCTCCAGTTTACCCAGATTGAAACCAACATTCACGATCACGGGATAGGCGAGTGGCGCTCGATTTCGTTCATCACTGATGCGCGGATCGTCAAGGAAGACTCGACGGGTCGACTTCTCAGCGTTGAGTTGGAAATGGGCGACTGGCTTGTCAAAGCCATTGAGAACAAGAATGTTCTGACACTCAACAAAGCGTATTTTCAGCTTCGCAAGCCTCTTGAACGACGGTTGTATGAGCTGGCCAGAAAGCACTGCGGAAAGCAAGATGTCTGGCGGATCGGCCTCGATAAGCTGAAACACAAGACTGGCTCAACTTCCTCACCTAAAGAGTTCAAGCGTCTTGTGAAGCTGATCTGCAAGGCCGACGCCGATCAGTCCCATATGCCCGATTACAGCTTCACGCTCCTGCATGATGTGCTTGAGGTTTCACCCAAGCCGGAATTCCTCGATATCTATGGGGATGCGCGTGCGATCACGCCGGAAGTCTCGGTTCGACTTTCATCAGAAGCGTTTGAAAGGGCGCGCGAGGCCGCGCCAACATGGGATGTCTATTTCCTCGAACAGGAATGGCGAATGTGGATGAGCGAACCACCACGCCACCCAGACGGCGCTTTCATCGGGTTCTGCCGCAAGTGGTATGAGCGCAAGGGTAAGGCTCCATAAGAGATAATAGTTATCTAGTAACTGTTATCTAATATCTGTTACCAGTTGACTGTTATGTGTTACCAGTTATGGTTTGTAAAAAAGATGAGGGCAGGAAATGGTGCAGGTTATCAGCGTAGTTCAGGAAAAAGGCGGCGCAGGGAAAACCACCCTACTGACGGCTCTGGCGAGTCTCATGGTTGAAGATGGCGCGAGGGTTGCGGTGATCGACACAGACCCGCAACGGCATCTGGAGTCATGGGCCAAGAAAGACAAAACGGACCTGGACTGGCTTTATGAAGAGAACGATGAAAAGTTGATCCCGACAGTGAAGGCCCTGAAAAAGACTGAACCTGCCTATGACGCAATCCTTGTGGATACGGCTGGTTTCAAGTCGGCCATGGCGATGCACGCTATCGCCGCTGCTAATCTGATCCTGATCCCATCCAAAGCGAATGAAGCAGATGCGAAAGGGGCCAAGCGAACCTATTCCCACGTGCAAAGCGTTGCCGAGACAATGGAAAAGGAAATTCCGGCGCTCGTGGTAATGATGGATGTGGATACAAACACCAACATCACGCAAGCGATCACTGATGCGCTGGACGCTCAGAATGTGCCGCGCCTGAACGCGATGTGTGCGCATCGCACCGGCTTCAAAGAAATGACCTCAACGGGGCAATCACCGCAAGGATCGGCGCGCCGATCCGCGAAGTCTGTGCTTGCCGATTTGCAGGGCAGGGGCCTGCTCAATTTCTATGGGAGTGGTTCATGGCCAAAGTCAGCGTAAGTCTCGATGACGATCTGGAAGATGATACTGGTCCCCAAAAGCTAAAAGAGCTGACCGCACCGCTACCAAGCGTTAGCAAGGCAAAATCGTCTGCCCTCAAAGACGCTCCACGGGTCCAATTCTCCTTCACAAATGTGCCGGAGCCGATAAAGGATGCGTTTGCGCGCGAGGCCAGCAAGCGCGGCTTGACCAAGAAAGAACTGCTCTATGAATGTCTCCGTGCAGGAGGGATCAACATACCGGAATCCACCGAAATCGACGGCAGAAGACGATAAGTGTTATCTGTTATCACTTTAAAGGTATTTATCTTAGAGGAGTGTTTATTTCTGGAAGTAGCAAATGAATAACAGACAAGAACTTGATGCCATTACATCGAAAATAGCCGAGCTTCAGCAGCAGATATCAACTGTAGAAGCCGAAGAGACGGCCAAACCAGAAGACCTCAAATCCGAGTTAGGTCAGTTCATGACGCCGCCCAAGATTGCGGACTTCATGGCGGGCTTGTTGTCATTTGCGCCGTCTTCAAAACATCACATTCTAGATGCCGGTGCTGGTAAAGGGGCGCTCACATGCGCTGCATTAGACAAAGCAGTGTTGGCCAGCAGCTCGATTTCGGTTACGGCGTTTGAGGTCGACCCAGGTATGTTGAAGCCACTACGCACTGCTCTTGCACGGTTTGAGCTGGACGATGCTTCGGTTCATTCGGGCGATTACATACGTCTGTCCAGCCAGAAAACCGCGCAGCAGCGTTTTACGCACGCGATTCTAAACCCACCGTATAAGAAAATCAGTAGCCAGTCAGATCACCGAGAGATGCTTCGCTCTGTAGGGATTGAAGCAACTAACATGTATTCAGCCTTCGTTGCGCTCGCCTTACGAGAGTTACGTGACAAGGGAGAGCTGGTTGCAATCATCCCGCGCAGTTTTTGCAACGGACCATATTTCAAACCGTTCCGTGAACTGCTTTTAGACTTGGCCGCAATAAAGCAGTTGCACCTTTTTAAGTCACGGTCGGAGGCTTTCAAGGAAGATAGCGTTCTGCAAGAGAACATTATTATCCATGTGCAAAGAGGGGCAGCTCAAGGCGACGTCCTTGTAAGCACTTCCAATGATGGCACATTCGCTGACATCGTGGAAACGACCCATTGAACCGCCCCTTGTTTGCCGGAGGCCCAGAAGTAAGGATGCTGGGTTATGGAAAAGAACAAATGTGGAAACAGATATTCACCTGAAGTGCGCGAACGTGCCGCGCCCAGTTGTTTGCTCAGCGCGATGCCGGTCGTCACGCCAGGCACGGGCAAAAGCGGCCACGCGCGCATAGGATCCCGCATAGCCCAACTTCACCAAATCGGCGTGCATCTGCTTCACAGTACGCCGCTCTTTGCGTGATTTGTGTCTCTGAGCCAACAACCATGCAGACAAACGATCCGCGTACGGATCAAGGTTGCTCGGTCGTTTGGGCACCTTGAACTTCGGCTCAACAGCGCCCTCTCGCAGGTACTTCGTAAGCATCCGGCGACGACCGTGGTCCTTTCGGTTTCCTGATATGATATCTTGTTGTTCATGGAGATTGACGAGGACAAGATCGACGACGTGGTTCTGGGGCTGCTTTGGTTGACGCTGCATGAAGAGCGTCGGGCCTGGAAGGGCATGGACTGGTCGGCACTGGATCGGCTTCATCGGAAGGGTTTGATCCATGACCCGGTTAACCGGGTTAAATCTGTCGTGCTGACCGATGAAGGTCTGCGTTGCTCAGAGGCCCTGTTTCAAAGGTTGTTCACGCGGCCGCCGCAATAGCGGCCTCCCGGGCCTTCCAGTTCCAGGGGAGGAGATCCGGCACCTGCGAAGCGGTCAGGTCGGGCAGCCGGGCGAGGACTTCGGCCAGCCAGGCCTGCGGATCGATATCATTCATCTTAGCGGTGACGATCAGGGAATACATGAAGGCGGCGCGGTCGCCGCCCCGCTCGGAACCGACGAAGAGCCATGACTTTCGGCCAAGGGCAACGCCGCGCAGCGCCCGTTCTGCCGCGTTGTTCGTCAGGCAGACCCGGCCATCCTCGAGGAACCGGGTGAAGGCCGTCCAGCGGTCTTTCGTGAGCATGTAGTTGATGGCCTTGGCGACAGGGTTGTGTTTCGACATCCTGTCGCGCTCGACCAGCATCCAGTCATGCAGGCTGTCGACCAGCGGACGCGCGAGACGTTGGCGGGCTTCGAGCCGCGCTGCGGTGTCCAGCCCGTTGATATCGCGCTCGATATCGAAGATCGCGTCGATCCGCGTCACCGCCTCCAGCGCCACGGGCGAGATGTCATGGGTGGGTTTGCCCTTCCGGACATTGCCCTTGATATCGGCCAGCTCGAAGAACTTGCGCCGGGCGTGGCTCCAGCAGAGCGCGCTGCTGACCGGGCCGGGATCGCGGCCTTTGCGGTAGAGATCATTGTAGCCGCTGTAAGCATCGGCCTGCAGCACGCCCTGCCACCCGGAGAGATGCCGGTTGGGATGGGCCATTTCCCTGTCGCGGGAGAAGTGGAACAGCGCGGCCGGAGGGGCTCCGCCGGCAAAGGACCGGTCATCCCGGACATAGGTCCAGAGCCGAGCTGTCCGTGTTCCGCCTTTCGCCAGCAGCGGCACGGTCGTGTCATCGCCATGCAGACGTTTGGCACTCAGAACATGGGCCTGGATCAGCGCGTGGATCGGCTCCAACGCGTTAGCGCAGGCACCGACCTGGTCGGCAAGGGTGGACAGGCTGAGATCGACGCCTTCCCGGGCATAGCGTTCGGCCTGTCGGTTCAGCGGCTGGTGCTGCCCGAACTTCTCGAAGAGAATGGTGGCCAGCAGGTTCGGCCCCGCCCAGCCTCGCGATGTTGCATGGAACGGCGCTGGTGGCTGGCTGATCTTCTCGCAATGCCGACAGGTGAACTTCTCCCGCACCGTCTGGATCACCTTCCACTGCCGGGGGATCACCTCGAGTGTTTCCGTGATATCCTCGCCCATCTTCACGATGCGGTCGGACCCGCAGCAGTTGCAGGCCGAGGGTGCTTCGATCACCACCCGCTCGCGCGGCAGATGGGCGGGGAAAGGCTTGCGCGCCGGGCGGCGGCGTTCGAACCCCGCAACGGTCGTGGTCTTCGTCGCCTTTTCGGCGGCGATCTCGTCCTCGGTGGCTGCGGCTTCGAGTTCCTCGAGCTGCAGCTCCATCTGATCGATCAGCCGGGCGCGCCGTTCCGAGCTGTGGCCATACTGTTCGCGCCGTAGCTTGGCGATCTCGAGCCGCAGGTGTTTGATCATCGCTTCGGAGGTCGTAACAACCGCACGTGCCTGGGCCAACGCGCTTTCCGCGGCCTCCGCACGGGCTTGCGATGCCGCGAGCGCGGCACGCAATTTGACGATCTCGGAGGTGGTATCCGGCATGGCGGAGACCTACCATGCCGACTTCGGAAAGCCCATGCGGATAAGGCTTGCGAGCGCGATTTATCCCGCTTTTGCAGGGCGTTGCGTCCAGCGCGGATTACGCCAATCGATCCCTTCCAAGAGGTAGCCGAGCTGAGCCGCAGATATCTGCACCGCCTCGCCGGACCGGCTCACAGGCCAAATGAACTTGCCCGCCTCCAGGCGTTTCAAATAAAGCGACATGCCCACACCATCATGCCATAGAATCTTCACAAGGTCGCCCTTGCGGCCCCGGAAGCAAAAAATCTCCCCCGCATGCGGATCGCGCCCAAGCCCTTCCTGGATCTGAAGCGCCAGCGTGTTCATGCCTCGCCGCATATCGGTGACGCCCCCCGCAATCCACACCTTCACGCCTGCCGGAAACGCGATCATTGCCTGTCTACCACTGACAGAATCCGGGCAAGCGCTTCAGTGTCCACACCGGTCGGCACGATGAGCCGACGCCCATTCGGCAGCGCAATCTCAACCTGACAGTCTCGGGTCGGCGCAATGGGATCAACCGATCCCGATCGGGAGGACACGGCATCCGTCGTCACGGCGACAGGCGAAAGGGATGCCAGACAGGAAGCGCCAAGTTCGCCGTTTCGATACTGCCGACGCCAGGTTGTCAGCAGCGAGCGGCAGACGCCATGCCGCCGGGCCGTGGCGGCCACTTGCCGATGGCCGACAAGACTTTCTTCGACAATCCGGAGCTTGTCCTCATCCGACCAATGCCGACGGCGAACGCCATCGGCAGCAGAAAGAACCTCGATTTGTGGGCGGTAGGTGAAGTCGGACATAACGTCGGACTTATCATCGGATCGTAGCCGCGATCAGACGGCCGCCACCGGAGCCTTACGGTACTTCTTGATGGTATTGCGAGACAGACCAGTACGGCGGGCTATCTCACGAATTGGCATCCCTTCACGTAATGCCCAACGTCGAATGACACTTAAAAATCCCATGTCGATCACTCCATATCTCCCCGAACAAAAGCGTCAGGGTAGCGTCGTTACATGGGTCAATTCTCAGTGAAAATTTACGGGACTACCGGGTCAGTTCTCAGCGCAAATCAACAACTAAGCGTTTAAAGACGCCCCAGGCGCAGCTCGCGACGTTAACGGCCGAGACAATTTCACAGCGACCGTTAAACCAAAACTTGAGATGAGCGCTACTGCCACCAACGACCAAAGACCCAAAAGGTAGAAAAGGAACCCACCCAGCAGTGGCGACAGGAAGCGCGAAAACGACATAGTCATTGATACATACGCCATGAGCGTAGATGTGTTTTCCCTCTCGACACAATAATCAGACGAATGACTAAAGACGTGGGGAATTGTAAAGGCCATCATCACGCCCGAGACGAAAAAATACAACACGAACAAATTCATTTCCTGAAAGAGAACGGCCACTAAAAGCAGCGCTACCCCCAAAACGCTCAAGCGCGGCAACCAGATAATCATTCCACTCGCAGTTAGGACCTTTGGAAGAAGGAGGCCCTCAAACACACCTATTGCAACGTACACGACCGTAACTAACATCAAAGCCGTTTCGAGAGATGCCCCAAAATCATCGGTGAGGATCGGAATCATCGTTGTGTTTAGAAAAAAGAACGGGAGTAATCCTGTAAACCCGATCGCAAGCAGCGGGACAAGCGGGAGGACACTCTGGAACGCCCCAGCGCTGCTTGCACTTTCCAGCTTTGTTTCAGATCGAATCCCGGAGCGGTTATGCTCTTTAAAGAGCGAACACACCGCCAGTGAGAAACCGCTTCCGAGCAGAACGACCATCCAGAAAAACAACCCAATGCTTTCTGGGAACATTACCGTCAAGCTACTGAAGACAATGGGACCGATGATAAAGCCGAGCGACATGGCAGCGCCCGACCAGGCCAACGCCTTCTTCGACAGGTCCGCAGTCAATCCGCTGTGAAGCAGGATGGCGATCATCGGCATGAGAGCCGCATTAAAACCGCCGATCGCCCGTGAAACCGCCAACAACCACGGTGAGTCACTTTCGATCGCCAAAGGCACAAAACTGAAAACGACGCACAATGAAAGACATAAAAAGACAATATCTTTTCGATATCTATCACTGAGGCGACCCGCCCAATAAGTAATTATTATCGTGAACAACATGTTCAAACTAAGTATGTAGGCAATGTTACTGGTTGCCACACCACTCGAATCGAGGACAATCGCGATCATAGGCAGGGACGCCCCAAATCCGATGGCGAGGGTGAGTTGCGATGCAACGATAAGAACGATGTGGTTGCGCGTTAGAGATGTGACGTCTTTGCCGAGATCATGGTTTACAGAAGTCATGACGTTATTGACCGCGCACGCCTGACAACGCTTCGGCTACTGGCCTTGGCCACTCACGGCGGCTTTTTGAATTGGTCAAAAAATCCCAACTCGAACCAACACTCGGGAAGACCATTCTCGACCGATAGATGAACTCGAAATTCGTTCCTCCGTCTTTCTTTGGTTCATCCTGGTACTCATCCAAGAAGAGTTGACGCGCCTCTGCCTCCTCGTACGCTCCGGCAGTTGCATCGAGCATACCCCGCGTCGCATCGTAGATGCCATCCAAGAGCCGGCACCCGACCTGAATGTCGCATTCCGTTGGCTGCGCCGTGAGCAGCCACTTGGCGCAGCGCTTGCCCAACTCGGAAGCCGAACCCTCCATCTTGAAGAGGTTCATGGTCAACCACTTGCGCCTGCAGCTCGGGTTTCCGGACAGGTGGAGCAGGCCCATTGCCTCGATTGCAATCACCTCTCGAAGCATCCAGCTCGCGAGCTCAAGATCCCCGGCATCCCAGGCGCCAACAACATCCTTAAATTCATGGAAAGCCCCGGCTGAGCATCGGTACAGAGCAAAGCAAAGTTTACCCAAATCGATCCTCGTCGACAGATCCTCCGCTCCGCTCACAAATTCGCCGCACGATATCCGAGCAAGGACATCAACGGTCGATTTTTTCATTCCCGTACGGATCATGCGTGTGGAGGTGAGACTTGCTGCGTAAAACTCATCCAGCTCTCGTGTCATCTCTTCGAATTCACTCGTGCAATAATACTCGACGTCGAAGCCGGTCCCCTCATCGTTCAAAAACGTGTAATGAAGGCGATTGCGATCGCCTTCGTTGAGCGCAAAATTATGAACCGGCACCTCGCTCGCAGAGGGAAGCGACGACTCAAAAACGTAGAGATCGACGTCGGATTGCTTGTTCCCGTTCCCTTCAACCATGCTTCCAGCGAGATAGACAATGGAGCCACGGTGGCTGGAGCACACCCTTGATAAGAGGTCGGATCTTGAGAAAGTAAGTTCCCCGTTAAGAAGTTCGTATTGCGTCATATCTAGTCGTCTCTATGGTCTAGGGCTTCCAAGATTGCTTCGTGAAAAACTGCATTCGAGATCACGATTTCCTCTTCCCAAGCCGACACCGGGATGTCGAACGAGCGCATTGATGCGATGGAGTGCTTTACGCTGTACACGGTCCAGCTTGGAACGTCCAAGACTGACAGCACGGCAGACTTCAGGATCAGATCGCTTTGTTGCGTCGGACCATCGCTGCCGTGCTGCGCGCCTAGTTCGCCGAGAAGATGCTTGAAGTTGTCATTCAAGTCTCTTAGGCGCCTACGTGGTCCATCGCGAACATCAGGGATTTTGAGAGCTTGCAAACGCTGGGCCAGATGTCTTTCTCCCGGTCCGAAAGCATACGACAATTTGTGCAGCATGCGAACAAGCGTTGCGCAAAAGTCGCTGTCGGTTGACTTGGGCCCCAAAGAGGTCGTGAAAGCTGCGATTGCATCCAGCGTCGCTCTATTGCGCTCGGGCGATGCGCGCAACGACTGGATTTCAAAACAATCAGGCCCCAACAACGCTTTGATTTCGCGCAAGGTAGAGAACGGATCATCGGACATATGAACGAGGTTCAAAGCCTTGGATGAGCCATTGAAAACGTAGCGAATTTGGCCAGGAGACGCAAAATAAGGTGTGGAATTACCTTTCAGTAATTTTGTTAAATTGAAGATAGATGTTGCCGTCGTATCCGCGTCAACGGTAACGAGACACACGATACAAGGATTGCCAACAAACTGACTTCTCAGACTCCAGATCTTCCCAACCATCGGACTCTTATGATCCAAATCTATATTGTATCGGTAAAGTTCTTCGTACTGGTGCTCTGAGAAAGAGAAAACTGGCCAACACTCCAGAAAACTACATCCATGCAGATTCATAAATTCTGCAATTTCCAATGCCTTATGAGAGCAAACAGCATCAGGTTTAAATATGACCAACTGCGTGTTCTCAAATCGACGAACCATTTCTGGCCCAAAAGCGCTAAGCAAATCGTCAATTACTTCCGCTCTCCGTCGGAATTTAAGCAGATCGCTCTGTTCTTCGAATCTTTCCACAAATTCGTCGTGGAGTTCCTGACCGAAATGAGAGCATCGTGCGCTTTGACGCCGCTGTGAAGCTTGCGGGCGGATCATGTAAGCAACTCCGCAACGTGAGATGCCGAATAGGAGACCACTGCGGACGCACCGGCGCGTTTGAACGACACCATTTTCTCCAAAAGTACGGCGTCATGATCGATCAACCCCTGCTCGGCGGCCGACATCATCATTGCGTATTCACCACTTACGTCGAAGGCAATAACAGGTATTTTGAATTTATCTGTAATCTGATGAATTACATCCAAGTAAAAGATACCGGGTTTGCAAATGATCGCATCCGCTCCTTCTTGGATGTCGAGAGCCACCTCACGCAACGCTTCTTTCGCGTTTGCCGGGTTTTGTTGGTACGTTCGTTTGTCGCGCTTACCAAGGCTCGTGTCCGACCCAACGGCACCGCGATAAGGTCCATACAGTGCTGACGCATACTTCGCGCTGTGAGGAAAAATCATGACGTCCTGAAAGTCCGCATGCTCAAGCGCGGCTCGGATTGCGCTTACCCGCCCGTCCATCATATCCGACGGCGCGAGAGCATCAAATCCCATCTGCGCTTGCGCGATGGATTGCTCGGCGAGGCGTGCGATTGTGGCGTCGTTCTCGATCACGCCGGTTTTTGAGTTCATCAATCCGTCGTGACCGTGCGTCGTGTAAACATCGAGAGCGATATCCCCGATCAGACCAAGTTCTGGCGCTGCCTCTTTCATCTCCGCTACGGCTTCGGCCAGAAAACCCGTAGTGTTGATGGCCTCTTTGGCATCCAGAGTTTTCATCTCTGGATGCGGGCATGGAAGCACCATTGCACTTCGAATGCCAACATCCCAAACCTCCTTGGCCCGCTTGGCGGCCAAATCCGGTGTGTACCGATTTACACCGGTCAAACCGGGTGCCGGCTCCTCGGTGTTGGCACCCGGAATGACAAAGATTGGCTGGATCAGGTCGCGGGTAGAGACAGAGTTTTCTTGAAAAATGTCTCTCGCCCATTCCATTGTACGGGCTCTCCGTAGGCGGGTGGATGGATAGGTCGCATTCATGTCTATTTGCCCTTATGATTCAATCTTGTGCTGTACCGCGGTGGCGTTGGTAGCCCCTGCGCGGTGAGCCGTCTCAGCCAAGCCTCGACCGATCTCTCGAGCGCTCTGGATCTGGACGTCAAAATCTTCTGAAGCCTCAAGAACTCGGCTTGCCTCAACACAGATGTGCTCAAAGCCAGAGCGCATTGGAATCCGCGCGCGAAGGCACAAAAAGAGCGCTTCGGTGTCTTCTTTCACAGAAGCAAAAACAGAGATGGGGGTTTCACACGTCCCTTCAAACTGCTCCAGAAAGCCGCGTTCAGCGTACCATTGCAAAGAGGTTCTCCGATCGCGGAGCTTCAGGAGGTGCTCTTTCAGAGCCGGATCGCAGTTGATGTTGACTTGTGCAGCGAGAATTCCTTGGTTTCCTGACGGCATGAAGAAATCCGGATTCAATGGGAACATCCGCTGGGGATCAAAGAGCTGAAGTCTTTTCAGTCCTGCCGCCGCCATGACGATACCATCGACACCTGCGCTTTCCATCTGTTCAGGCAAGATCCGCGTTGTGACGTTGCCGCTGTAGTCCGAAAACCGAAGATTAGGATGCCGCACTCGCAAGTTGGCGCGCCTACGATTGCTGTTCGTCCCCACTATCGCCGAATTGCGAAGATTGTCCAAGCTCCGCATCGAAGGATCCTTGGGGATCCATACATCGCGCGGGTCTTCCCGCTCAAGGATCGGAATGATCTCCGTGTGCTCGAAGGGTCGGAACGACAAATCTTTACCGCTATGAATGGCTAGGTCGAAATCGCTATCTGAGACCCCTTTTTCTAACTCGAAGGTCCATTTCCGAGACAACGCTTCTACCGGAAGTTTTTTTGCGGCAAGCGCCCAATCTTCTCGATTTTTGTCACCCACAGCTCTCTGCGTTGAGATGGTGAAGTCAGGCAGTGAGCCCTGAGTGCGATCATAGGTCAGACGGAGCTTTGCCACCGCTAGCGCCGTTTGACAAAGTGCCAGTTGGCTCCCTCTTGACGCAACAACATAACGAACTTCCACTAAGTTCACACTCCTATTTCTTGTTTATATATGTCCGCGAGGTTCGCGACAAACGCTTCAATTTGCTCCTTGGTATGCCGCGCTGTCACAGTGACCCTGAGCCTCGAGCCGTTTTTCGGCACTGTTGGATACTTAATCGCAGGCACCAAGATGTTCCGCTCGGCCAGCAAACGATTGCTGATCATCTGGCACGGGATGGGCTCACCCACCATCACCGGGATGATGTGCGAATTTCCAGGAAGAAAAGGAATGCTGGCCTTGGTCAAGAGATGTCGCATAAGGTTCGACTTCTCCGCCAAACCACGGCGCTCCAGATCCCGTTCTTTGAGGGCGGCAATGCTCTCGACAGCAGCCTTCATAATGGCCGGCGGGAGAGAACATGTGAAGATAAATCCATACCCAAAGGACCTAATGAAGTCCACGATCTCCAACGACCCAGCAATGTAGCCACCTTGTGTTCCAACGCCTTTCGAAAGACTCCCGATGATCAGATCGGCGCGATGGACACAGCCAAGTTCAGAGCACAACCCGGCTCCTGCGGGTCCGTAGGTTCCGATCGCATGCACTTCGTTCACAATCTTTGAGGCGCTGAATTCATCAGCAATATCGAAGATTTCTTCGACCTTGCCAAAATCTCCGTCCATCGAATAGAGCGACTCGACCACCACCACCTTATTCTCTACGTTCTCGCACTTCTGAAGTCTTGCGCGCAAATCTTCAGGATTGTTGTGGTCGAAAATTTCTTTTTGACACCGGGCGGTCCGGCACCCCTCAATGATAGACGCGTGGTTGAGGCTGTCTGAAAAAACGACCGTGTCGGGGAGAGATCCCAGTACAGATACGGCGGTATGGTTAGCGACATATCCGGAAGAAAAAATGAGGGCAGCTTCCTTTTCATGCCAGATCGCCAGCTCTTTCTCCAGGTCCACATGTTCCTGGCAAGTTCCTCCGATGTTGCGCGATCCACCGGAGCCAACGCCGACTTCTCTCGCCGTTTTCACCATGGCATCGATCACACGCGTGTCCACTGACATGCCCATATAGTCCAAAGAAGCCATGTTCAGCGCAGCGCCGTCAGACTTTTCGTTTGCCGACACTTTCACCGAGGGAAACTGTTCGGCACTTTTCTTCAAAATCGAAAAGACTCGATAATTTCCATCGCCCTTCAGGCCATTAATTTTTGTCTGAACTCTTTCCATTAAACTCATCGTTCACTCCATGTATGCGAGCATGTGGGCTGTGATCAGGCGACAGACCGGCTCAAAGCGCAGCGCGACCAGAGCGATTTCAACGCAGCAACAAGATTATGGACCTGCTCGTCGGTGTGAACCGGACTGGGCGTCAGTCGCAGCCGCTCAGTTTTGCGCGGCACAGTCGGGTAGTTGATCGGCTGAACATAAATCGCATATTCGGCTAGCAGCAAATCGGAGATCATCTTGCATTTCTGAGGATCCCCCACGACGATCGGAATAATATGACTCGGATTGTCGATGTGCGGAATGCCGTTTACGTCGAGCAAGCGTCGCAGAAGCGCCACCTTTTTGTGCATTTCCGAACGCTCAACGCCACTCCGCTTCAAGTGCCGGATGGAGGCAAGCGCTCCGGCGCACAGCACAGGCGGAAGTGAGGTGGTGAATATGAAGCCCGACGCATACGATCGAATGAAGTCGATCATCTTGGCTGACGCCGCAACGTAACCGCCCATCACACCGAACGCTTTTCCGAGTGTACCTTCGATAAAGGTCAATCGGTCTTGTAGGCCTTCGCGTTCAGAGATCCCGCCGCCTCGGGAGCCATACAGCCCCACAGCGTGCACCTCGTCGATGTAGGTCATAGCGTTGTAGCGGTCGGCCAAGTCGCATATGGATGATATCGGAGCGATATCTCCATCCATTGAGTAAACGGATTCGAAGACAATC
>Ga0316207_10001767_pt1 | contig 24849 bp, 16 predicted proteins | sample 6weekpyrite_MG_FD_204943 | JGI IMG/M metagenome (GOLD analysis project Ga0316207, IMG submission 204943) | Microbial mat bacterial communities from mineral coupon in-situ incubated in ocean water Damariscotta River, Maine, United States -... | ecosystem: Environmental > Aquatic > Marine >... | reverse complement strand
TTTATTTCGTATGAAAATCTTCCCGTTTCATCCACCTTAACATGAATTTTATTAATTTCAGCAGACTCTGCCACTTTCAATAAGCACTTTTCAGCTAACTCAGGAAGGATTGTTTTATTAATTATATTCTCAATATTTCTTGCTCCGGTATCAACTTCCTGGCTTCTTGCAACAATATGTAGTGGTACATCTTCATCATAGCTGAACGCAGCTCCATAATTATTCGCTATACGCGTTTCTATTTTATTAATATATAAACTGGCTATCTGCATTAATGTTTCATCAGCAAGTGGATAATATGGAATGACTTGTGAACGGCCTAGAAATGCAGGTCTAAAACTTTTTAATAAAGCAGGCCTGAACATCTCCAGAAGGTCTTCATATTGGGGTAGTTCTTCTTCTTTTTCACAGATGTGTCGTATAACCTCTTCACCCGCATTTGAAGTCATGATGATGGTTGTATTTTTAAAGTCAATGTCACGACCTTCACCGTCTTTTATCGTTCCTTTATCAAACATTTGATAAAACACATCCTGCACACCAGGGTGTGCTTTTTCCATTTCATCCAGTAAGATAATGCTATATGGCTTTCTACGTGCTGCCTCCGTTAATACACCACCTTCACCATAACCTATATATCCTGGTGGTGAACCTAATAGCATTGATACTTTATGCTCTTCTTTGAATTCTGACATGTTAATAACAGTAATATTTTGTTCACCACCATACATAATATCAGCTAGTGCCATGGCTGTTTCTGTTTTTCCTACTCCGCTTGGTCCAACCATTAAAAATACACCGACAGGCTTTCTCGGGTCAGTAAGGCCTGCTCTAGATGTCTGTATGGATTTTGATATCATATCCATCGCATGAGACTGACCGATAACTCTTTGTTGTAATTGACTGGACAGATCTATAACAGCATCTATTTCGGCATTTAACATTTTACCAACCGGTATGCCTGTCCAGTTTGCGATAACTTCTGCAATAGACTGAGCATCAACGTTAGGTCTCATCAATGGTGTTTCCTTTTGAGTATGAGTCAATTGTGATGTAAGTGTGGCTAATTCTTCCTTTAAATCTTTTAGTTTATCTGAGGTAAGAGTTTCACCGGTGGATTTATTCTTTTCATTGATATAGTTTTGTTCGAGTTTATTCTTTATAACCTTTATTTGTTGAATAAGATCTTTTTCCTGATTCCATTGGTCGTTTAGTGTGTCCTTATTCTCCAGACAAGTTTGTTTATATGATTCTATTTGCTGAATTTCATCTTCTAAATCTCCCCCAAATGCCAGTTCTTTTTCTAGCCGACCTATATTAATTTCAGACTGATTTATTGAGCGTTGCAGGTCTTCAATATTTGCAGGTGTGGTGCTTTGACTGAGAGATACACGCGCACATGCGGTGTCAAGAAGGCTTACTGATTTGTCGGGAAGCTGCCGGCCAGGCATATATCTGGCAGATAATCTGACTGACTCAATAATGGCTTCATCTAAAATATGAACCTTATGATGGTCCTGTAGTGAGGACGCTATACCCCGCATCATATCAATTGCCGTTTCTTCGTTAGGCTCATCAACTTTAACTACCTGAAAACGTCGAGTGAGAGCTGGATCTCTCTCAAAGTATTTTTTATATTCTGCCCAGGTTGTTGCTGCAATTGTTCTTAATTCCCCTCGTGCTAATGCAGGCTTTAGTAAATTTGCTGCATCTCCCTGACCTTCTTTTCCTCCTGCCCCAATTAGCGTATGAGCTTCATCAATAAACATGATAATTGGAATAGGGGATGACTTAACTTCTTCAATAACAGATTTAAGTCTGTTTTCAAATTCACCTTTTATACTAGCGCCAGCCTGCAGTAGACCTAAGTCAAGCGTATGTATATGTACATTTTTCAGAGTGTCAGGTACATCGCCATTGCATATTCTTAATGCAAAACCCTCTACAACAGCAGTTTTTCCTACTCCGGCTTCACCTGTTAATATCGGGTTATTTTGACGGCGTCTGGTCAGTATGTCGATTATTTGCCTAACTTCAGTATCTCTGCCAAGAACAGGGTCAATTAAGCCTTGTTGTGCCTTCTCTGTAAGATTAATTGTGTATTTTGATAATGAAGTGCCGGCTGCAGGTGATGATACTTTATCAGTATTTGATCTGTTTTGTTGAGACTCAGATGTCTGACCATAAGTGTCAGAAACTGCCTGTTTAATACTATCGATTGATATTTTTGATAATGACGGAATAGTCGAGATGAACTGATTTCTTAGTTTATCATCTATTAATAGCGCACCAATTATATGTGCAGATGATATTTCAGAATGTTCAAATTCAACTGACGCAATAACCCAGGCCTGTTTAATGAGATTAACAAGTTCAAGTGACAGCGCTGGTGGTTTAACATTTCCTGACTGGAGTTTTTCCAGAGATGAATTAATTTCAGTCATTAATATATCCTGATTCACCGATAATAGTGACAATATATTATGTAAATCAGCGGAATTCTCATCCAGTAACTTATATAAAAAATGTTCAATTTCTACATTATAATGCCCTCTGTTCATGCAGTATCCTGCAGAAGACTCTAATGAAGACCGTGTACATAAATTCATTTTATTAATCAATGATTTTAGATTTAATTCCATTTTCTATTTCCCTTTATGGTGCATGATGCTATTTGATTTTTAATATTTGTTCCGATGTTTCACAATTTCTTGCAACAGATGTGCTTAGTAGCCATGTATTCCAGCCAAGTTTCAGGTTTTTTCCAGATGAGAATTTAGCCGGTTCAGGACTGCCGGTAAATTTAACTTTAAGAAAAATATCGTATTTATATTCGGGTCCAATATACAGCTTTATTAATTCGTTAATTTTTATTATATTTTCTGAACCTGGTGCGAACTTATTAATTTCAGAATATGCAACGGGACCGATATAAATGCTAAATTTAGATTGAGGCATGTGTGCATAGCACCCAAGAATTGTTGTTTTACCCAGTATCGAATTATTTCCGGCTTTATTGAATTTTGACGGTAGTATTGTTCTTGCTTCATTGATTAAACTGCACCAGCCTCCAGTCATTTCTTTAATATTGATATTGACATTGAAATAATCACTGAGTATTGATTTTAAGCCGAACTTAGTTCGTGTTCGCTGACTGTATAAGCCGCAATAGTACACAACAGATAAATCGTTCAGCAGCATTCTGTTTCGTGTTTTACTCGTGCCTAATCCACATAATGATAGGAGAGCAACAGTGAAGGTATCACTTATTCTGGTTAGATCTCTATTTTTCCTCTCAAACTCGACAGGGTAGTTATATTTAACTGATGCTTGATAAAATAGAGAAATAGATCGGTGATTAAAGTAATCAAAAAACTCTAATAGTGCATTATCTCTTTTCTTTTTCCTGTTATTTACTAATTCGCTGTAATGATAAGGTAATACACCTGAAGGGCCAGTTAAGCCCATAAATGTTGTTTGTATTTGCCATTTATTTAATTTTCCAACTTTTATTTCTGATATTTTTGATATGTCAGACTCTGGAAAAATAAGATTTTGCTTAGTACTGAATCTTATAGGTTCAAGATGTGGCGGTGTATTAATATCGAATAATTCAAACGGATTGATTGTATTAGTGCTATACGCATGCGAATAGTGGCACTCAAGAAGTTTAACAGCTTGAGTAAATGAGTACTTTTTAGGCTCTGACTGTAAGCCATTAATTACAGAACTTTTTTTGAGCCGCTTTCTGGTAAGCATGTTTTCAAAGATCCTTCTTTGCCTTTTATTTTTGTTGTGCAGCGTATAAAAGAGTTTAATGGGCAATAGAGTTTAAAAAATTGCTCAAGAATACTGGCGAATAAATAACCACTAGTGCCTGATAATAATTTTGAATCAAGTTCAATAGTTATATCTAAGCCATTGCATAGGCTTGATCGGCCATTTAATGTTAATGGTGCTGTCGTCTGTTTAACATCAAGTCTTATAATTGACTCAATCATAAGTTTTATGCTTCTTTTATCGGTAAAGTCATACAGTTGAAGTATCTCTTTTAGTGATTCAGAAGAATTATCATCAGATTCTATTGATAAATAGTTGAGATTTAAATGTGATAATAAACGCCACCGTGCATTATTTTTTAAGGGGGGGTATATTGTGCCTGTTGGTTGGTGTAAAAATTGGATGTTCTTCGTCGGTGGGGAGTTATTAATACAGTATAAGTCAGAATCATCTGAGTTTATTGATATGATGCTAGGGATGTCATGATTACAGCATGTAGTCTCAACGAGTAAAACATGGTTAACTTCAGATACCGGGTCAAAGTTGATATCTGATAGAGCTATATTTGTCTTTGTTTTAGGTGTGTATTTATCTTTTCCGCTTTGCATGAATTCTCGTGACGAGGTCCAAAAGACAGAGTTATTTGAAAGATCATGTTGTTTAGCATAAAACGGGGTGTACTGAGTAATATTACCTGCCGGATCACTTATTGACACTGTGTCAACTGAATACACCTCTAGCGAATTGTATTGTCTCAGGTCTGGAATAACCTCATATGAGTGGTCATAATGTGTGAGTTTTACTGGTTCAGCCTGTTGTTTAAATAGATTGATTACTGGTGAGCACCCTAATAATAGGTTTTCCTTTGATATGTTTCTTTCAATTTCCATATCCGTGCTATCAAGATAAATATATAGATTTAATTCATCGGTAAATTCTTTGTTTATGTTTGTGCATATATTCTTTATATCAATGAACATAAATTTTTCAGGAAATACAAAAAACTCTGTAAGCAATCTGTAGCCGATAAATGATTGCGCAGGATAAGGTAGTAAGCCCTCGTCACTATCAAAACCAACCTGTTGAATAGAAGTTTTATCAAGGTAAATTGGTTTTAAATCATCCTCACTGCTTGTCATAACAACACCGTGACAGTTTCTGAACAGTAATTCGTAAAAAGGATGAATATATTGTGACTGGCCCTTTAAATAAAATCGTAAATTTTCAAAGTCTAATTCATTTATTTCAAAATCATTATTAATTGTCTTAAGTTGAATGTGCAGGACTGATCCTGAACCCCGTGCGTGTTTTGAACCGGGTGTTGAAAATGGACGGCTTTTAATCTGTGTTTTTGTTAGTTCAAGGGGCAACATTTCAACTGGATAAATGGTTTTGAATCTACATTGTGTGTCATTGAACTTTGCAGTATCCAGATAAGAGTGTTTGTCTATACTAATCACAGAATCAGATTTGCTTTCGTCAGGTGTGAACTGTATGACAGAGCACGATGGTATTTGGCGTAAGTAATGTGGATAGATGACATTAAGCAATGCATCACTAATTTCCGGGAAGTCATCATCCAGCTTATATTGTATTCTGGCATTAAGGTATGCAAAACTTTCAATCAGTCTGGAGACATGCGGATCTTCGATAAGATCATCCGCGATACCAAGTCTGGATGCTATCTTAGGGTGCTGCTCAGAAAATTCCTTACCAAGTTGTCTTATATAAGCGAGTTCTTTTTCATAATAGGGCAGTAATAGGTCAGACATGTCAGGCTTCTTCTATGCTTATATTTCGGCTAATAGGTTCGAGGATGGAATCGAATATGATCTTTTCAGGTATCGGTTCAGCAAATAATATAGCTTCAATTCTGAAACGAAGAGTACGGTCAGTCGGGTCAATGTTATCAAGATATTTCACATTAACAGACTGGAATCTTGGTTCAAAATATTTAATGGTTGATTCGATTTTCTGACAAAAATCAGAGCGCTTATCAATATCGATCATATTTATCGTTGCAAGATCTGGTAGCCCGTAATTAATTAAGCAATTATTAATTTCAGTGTATTGATCAGGGATATTATTTATTCTGTAACGGGAATTAAAAAGTGCTTCCAGATCTCTTCGTACACTGTTTTTAAGCGTAGATAAATCGTTTTTTTTGCCAATTGGTATATGTTCTGTTTTAATGTCCGGAGACTCATCTATTAATCGGTCTAATATAGAGGCTCTTAGTTTATGTTTGACTGAAATATTTATCATTACATTACCGTGACGAATTTGAGCTGGATAACTCAGTAACCAGTTCTAGTTCTGAAATCATATTATCAAGCTGATAATGTGGCTTTAGATATATTCTACATATTAGTTTTCCCGGTGAAGATATATTCTCTCTGACTTCTACTCGGGCTTCACGTAAAGGAAACCTGGCTTGCTCATCCCATTCTAAATCTTCTCTTCCTGTTGTGTATCTGTGTAGCCAGTCCTGTAAATAGCGTTCACATTCGTCAGCTGTCATGAATGAGCCTATTTTATCCCTTATTATGACTTTCAAATAATGTGCAACTCTAGAGCCACAAAGAATATGTTGTAGCATTGAAGATAATTTTGAGTTTACAAGTTCTTTCTCGTTGATAGACGAAATCTTTTGAACAGATTGATTACTATAAAATGCGGAATGACCAGTGTTGTAGCACTGGCATAATGAAATGAATCCAAGATCACTTAATGTTCTCTCAAGACTGTCTGTGATTAATACATCAGTATTCATTTTAACCGCTATATCAGAGGTATCTGTAGAGTGATATTCATGTACCGTAGGCGATACCAGGCCGCCTGCTTTTTGTCCTCTTGGTACACCTCTTATGTGACCAAACCAGCCAACATTTATAAACTCTCTGATTAGAACAGAAGCAAAGACATAACAGGCATTTCCCCATAAATAATCTGTAGCTTCATGTGAAGATACATCTTCGTCAAATATTATTGATTGTTTGTTAAGACTATTACCGCTGTAAGGGTTCCTTGCTAAATAGTGAGGCAATACTATGCCTATGAATCGCGAGTCTGTCTGTTCTTTAAATTTATGCCACTTAATATATTCAGTACTTTGAAATAACTGATTAATATTAATATTAGATTTTAAATCTGTGAACGAATTTAAACCAAACAGAGAAGAATTTGCAGCTGATAAAAATGGAGAAAAAGATGCAGCACAGATTGATGATAGTCCGGTTAATGTTGAGATATCATCATAGGGATGGTTCTTATCTTGTTTATGTGATATTTCATAATCACCAAGTATCACACCATAAGGTTCTCCACCTGGTAGGCCGTATTCCTCAGAATATATTTTTGCAAACAGAGTGCTTTGATCAAATTCGATAGCTTTGCTAATGTCTTTCGATATCTCTTTCCAAGTGATATCTAATATCTTTATTTTTACCCGTTTATTGTGGCCACATTCACTGACTATGTTTTCTAGTCCACGCCAACTTGCCTCAAGTTTCTTAAACTTTTTGTTATGTAATATTTGATTAATAGAGAGATTAATTAATTCATCAATCTTATTAATTATCCATTGTATACTAGCTTTTATCTGCTGCTTTTCTAATATATGTCTGGATTTATTACGATCTGTAATCCATTCCTTAATAAGTATATCAATAGCATCTGCTGAATTTTTATTGTGTAAAAAACCATCAATAATAGTATCCAGCAGCCGGGTATTATCTATTAAGTCTCTTGATTCAGAATATGATACTTGTGACATGAAGTATAATGCAGATTAAAGCTGGCATATTTTTATATACCAGCTTTATCTATGCTAGCCGCCTGAATTAGGGATTGTTGCAACCATTCGAAGAGAGGCAGTCAACTCTTCCATTTGCAGCCATGGTCGTAACCATGCAATCGCACTATAAGCACCTGGTGATCCTGGGATTTCTTTAACTTCAATCTTAGCTTCAGCTAATGGGAATTTTGCCTTCATTTCTGCACTAGCATCAGGACTGCCATTAACATACTGGTTTATCCAGCGATTAAGCCATTCTTCACCTTCATCAACAGTCATGAATGAGCCAATCTTGTCTCGTGCCATTACCTTTAGAAAATGTGCAATTCTCGAGGTTGCCATTATATATGGCAAGCGAGCCGATATCATAGCGTTAGCAGTTGCGTCTGGGTCATCAAATTTTTGTGCTTTTTGTGTTGTTTGCGCACCAAAGAACACCGCATAATCTGTGTTTTTATAGTGACATAGCGGAAGAAAACCCATTTTACTTAATTCGGCTTCACGTCGGTCTGTAATGCCGATTTCAGTAGGGCATTTCTGGTCGAGGTCACCATCATCCGATACAAAAACATGGCTTGGCAGGCCTTCTATTTTACCGCCATTTTCGGCTCCACGAATAGCTGTGCACCATCCATTTTCAGCGTACGCCTGTGTAAGCGTGGTACCCATAGTGTATGCAGCATTCATCCAGCAATATTCATCATGATCTTTTTTCGTATGACGTCCGCTATTATCGAGAGATGCTTCTTCAAAGTTAAAGCTGTCTATTGGCTTGGTTGCACTACCGTAAGGCAAACGTGCAAGTACACGTGGCATGACTAGTGTTACAAATCGTGAGTCCTCACTTTCGCGGAAGCTTCGCCATTTAATATATTCCTGAGATTCAAATATTTTTTCTAAATCTCTGGGTTTTGATAGCTCCTCAAAGTTCTCAAAACCAAACATTTCAGAACCGGCAGCTGAAATAAACGGACAAAAACCTGCAGCTGATACATTTGACATATTGGACAGTAAGTCAATATCATCAGGATGACTGGAGAACTCATAGTCTCCAATTAAGGCTGAGTAGGGTTCACCCCCTGCAGTACCAAATTCGCTCTCATAAATCTTTTTGAAAATCTGGCTTTGATCAAACTCAACAGCTTTGTCAAGATCACGAAATAATTCTTTTTTAGAGAGGTTCATTAACCTTATCTTAAGCTGGGATCCGGTCTCAGAGTTCATTACCAGATGGTTAAGTCCTCGCCATGAGCCTTCCAGTTTCTGAAATTTTTCTGAGCGCATAACAGCTGATAACTGTTTCGACATAATCGAGTCTATCTGTTTAATTGCCGAATTTATTGTGACAGATAAATTTTTATCCCAGCTAACTGTTCCTCCTAAGGCCTGTTTTGTCAGTTCTTTTAATAGGTTTTCTGTTTCATCTTTTGGTGTTTGTTTAGTCGCAGTGATTGCTTGTTCAAGTAAGCTAATGCTTTCTGATTCTTCAACAACTGCTTCAATTTGTTCTTCTGTGCTCATTATTTGTCACCTTCTTCATCTTCATCAGCGCCAACGCCTAGTTCATCAGAAAGTGACTGAAGCGCTTCTGTGTTGCTTAATACATCTTCCAAAATATTTTCAAGTTCTTCTGATCTATCTGCCTTTGTTAACAGATCGCGTAATTTGTTACGTGTATCAAGAAGGTTTTTAAGAACTGGCACCTGGTCGACGATTCTATGTGGCTCAAAATCCTCCATTTCATTAAATTCAAGATTCACAGCAGTTTCTGTGTCATCATCAGCGATAGTATTTTCAACTTTAAGATCAAGAGATGGTGCGACTTTACCCAGTATTTCGTTAAAGTTGTCACGGTCAATCTGTGCAAATTTTCTGTCTTTAAGTGGCTTCTTGTCGGTGTTATCACCAGAATAGTCACCCATAACACCGACAACAAATGGCAATTCTTTTTCAACTATAGCGCCATTTGTTTCGACATCATATGTGATATGAACACGTGGTTTCCTTACTCTTTTTAATTTGTCATGAATGCTTTCTGACATAGTTCCATACCTTCTTTATTACATTCTGGTGAATGTTGTTGATAAATCTGTTTAGTAATTCTCTTCGTTCTTTACACCTGTTAATTCACTGAAATGTTCTCTAGATGAATTATCAGGTATTAATTGCTGAATCAATCGTTCAATTGGCATATTGCCCCATTCAACGGCTCTTTGTAGGGTTGCAGAAAGAGGAGAGTGTGGTTCTGTTCTTTTAAAAAAGTCCGCTATTTTAAGCAATTGTGAAAAGGCTTCTTCACGAGAATTTATACAACCGTTTGTTTGCTTAACATTTTTTTCATCGTTTTCATCATTAGTTAAATCTGATTCGGAATTGTTTAATTCAGTCTGTTCAAATATGTCTGCAGCAAGGTGTTTTATTGCCGCTATACATTCTTCGAGAACATTAATGATGTTTCGGGAAGGGGGTGAGATATCGAGGCCGCAATGATCATCTAACAGGTTACTTATTGCTTTATAATCTTCAATACAGGCATTAATATCATCTACGGTATCAATAAAAAAGTCATTATCCGTTGACGCAACCGACTGTTGGATATCAGTAAGGCTGAACCCCGCGCTACTGATTCTGTTTTGTCTTTCATTATCATCATGGATTTTCTGCATGTCCAAAGCTTGTTGGTACTGCCACAAACTGTAGGATTCATGTGTGTTGCTATTGGTTAATTTAACATTGCGTATGGGTGAAATTAATACGCCTTCTGAACCTGATCCATTAAGACCGGTTAATGGAGCAACTCTGGTCTCCAGACCATCTTCATCCGGCATTGGGTATAACTCTTCCCAGAATTCTTCAATAAGCCCTCGAATCAATTCAAAACCTAGTTTAAGTCCAACAAAACCGTCTTTTCTTACAAGAGCCTCGGTGTACCAGCAACAGATTTCAAGGTCTTTAGTCTGTTCACAGATGACCTGCGGCGCCTGGTTTAGAATCGTCGACCATTCTGGGATTTCAGAAGTGTTATTATCAAAGATATTTGAGCGTTCAGCTGCCCGAGCAGATGTACGGGCATCTTTTAATGAGTAGTATTTTTGTGTTATCTCAGGTTCTACGCGAGCATCAGCACCGGTTGGTTGCGTATCTGAAATAGGGCTGAGTAGTGTATCAATATCCATGATTCAACTTAATCCATTCATCCTTGTCTTGTCATTCCCTGATATTTGTCTGTTGAAATTCCGTATCAACGATTATTAACATACACAACTCTCATCATGAGTTCAAATTAATTTTAAATAATAAAGAAAATAATTATTAATACTGGTGACTAAGTTAGCGATATTACTGGTTTTTTATTTGTTTTAGTTCGCACAGATTACAGTAGTTTTTAAATATTGACTGAAAGAGACTAGAAAAAATGATCTTGAATGATTAGAATGTTATTCAGACACAGGCAAGGACTACGGAATATAGCCTGTCAATTGTTAGCTTTAAACGAGTGATGGATATCTTGTTATTTACAATTGTTAAGTCTCCTGAAGCGGCGGCGCTTACTGAAACCACAAAAAATATCAGTAAAAAGGGAGCATGCATTGGACGCGGTAAGAGTAACTCATGGGTTTTACCTGACCCTGATCGTTATCTCTCGTCTATACATACTGAAATCCTTTACCGAGATGGCAAGTTCTTTGCTGTTGATCAAAGTACAAATGGCACATTCTACAATGGCTCTGCTGAACAAATCGGCAAGGGCAATGAAGTCGAATTGTTTGATGGCGATCACCTTGTTATTGGTGATTACGAAATAGAAATCACTTTATGGCCTGAAACAGAGCCAGTTGCTGATGGCCCTTTTGCAAGGATTGATTCTGAAAGTGTCGATTACTCAAGTCCTAATAATGCTGATGAATCAATTCCTGTAAATCATAAACCTTTACCTTCTTCATATAATTCAGTTAATTCTAATACTCCGGGTATATTACAACAGGAGCAAAATCTGGACCCTTTGCTAGCATTTTCAGCCTCGGAACCAATTGATGAAGTTTTTAGTCCTGCTGTTACTCAAGGGGATTCTGAAAACATCATGAAGCATGTTATGCAGTTTCCTGAAATGATACCGGATAACTGGTTTGACCTGCCATTACCTGACTTAGAGGAGCAGGTAGAGGTTGATAAGCCTGCAGTTACCGAAATGGATTTTAGCGCTCATTCAGAGCATCGAAACCGCTTAATGGGGGAAATAGGCTTAGGACGTGAGAGCTTAGTATCACGTACAGCTGAAAGTCCTCAGAAAATACAAGAGAGTGTATCAGAGGATGTTCCTCATCCTTTACATGAGAATCCAGTACCTGTTAATAATAAGATTGATGTCAATAAGGCAGAAAACAGCGAAGAAGACAGTCCTGGGTCTGTTTCAATATCAGCTAACGAAGATTTAGTGGCAGCATTAGGATTAAATATACAGGATTTAAATGATAAACAGCTTAGCGAGATAAACGATGTGGTTGGTGAATTTACGAAAATTGCTGTTAAAGGCCTTATGCTTATTTTGAAATCGCGTAGTAGTTTAAAAAGTGAGTTCAGAATGAATGTAACAACCATTCAGTCGGCAGAAAACAACCCACTCAAATTTTCGCCAACACTTGAAGATGCCATGTTTAATATGTTTGTTCGCGGAGGTAATGCCTACAAAGATCCTGTAACAGCTGTAAAGGAGGGTATTGAGGGTATTGCGGATCACCAGTTTTCTGTCTTTGCTGGAATGCGATCAGCATTTAACTTTTTGCTTGAACGATTTAACCCCAAAATACTCGAAGCAAAATTTGAAAAGCAAAAATCAAGCAATATATTGGCTAGTAAAAAGGCAAAAAACTGGGAGCTATATGCCTCGTTTTATGATGAATTGATCAAAGACCGTGATGATTCATTTCAATATTTATTTGGAGACGACTTTGTGCAGGCTTATGAGCAGCAAATGCAACAGTTACAACTCAACAGATCAAATAATAAATAGTTTATATATCAGGAAGAATAATGGAAAGAAAGTCAGGGATGGGTAAAAGTAGTGTATTTGTATTGTTACAATATTTTCTGTTGTTTTCAGCTTTTATAATAAATACATCATGCAGTAATGTCGCCAGTGTTCTTAATCTTGATGCTGATCTTGAGCTTACAATCTTTGCCAAAGCAGATGTGAACCCCGATGACTCTGAAACCGCTTCGCCAGTTGTGATACGTTTGTATGAGCTCAAAGATGTTAAAAAATTCGAAGAAATAGAGTTCTATGATTTATATGCAAATGATAAAAAAATTCTGGGTAAAAATTTAATAGATAAACACAGACTTAAGCATTTCGTTCCTGATTCCAAAAGGAAGAAAATGTTTGTGTTAAATAAAAATACGAAATATATCGGTTTATTTGCAGAATTTTCGCAATATAAAAAATCACAATTCAGGGCGGTTGTTAAAATTGACCCGCATTTCGACAGAAAAGTTGACGTTATTCTAAGTGGTACTGATTTAAAAGTTGATTACAAAAAGAATGATCTGCTATTTGATTTTGATATACCAGAAAAATCAGACGACATCGAAAATATGAAATCGGCCACAGATAAATTATCTGGAGCTTAGTAGTTTTGCAGGGAGAGTAAAATGGCGGTTAATAGCAAGGTTGTCTGGTCCGAGGGTATGTTTTTAAGCCCTCAGCATTTTCAACAGCAAGATAGGTACTTTGAGCGTTATATCGAAAACAGATGTTCTGTCTTCTCTGGATACGGCTGGGGAGTAAAAAACTTTGTTCTTGATAGGCAGCTGCTTGGATTAGGGAAAATATCATTTACCTCGGCAGAGGGTATATTTCCTGATGGAACGCCCTTTAATTTTCCTGAAGTTGATGAAGCACCGGCTATATTTGATTTACCAGAAAACACACATAACAGTATTCTATATCTTGCCATACCATTAAGGCGTACAGGTTCTCAAGAAGTCCTGTTAGACGGCGAATCATCAACACTTGCAAGATATGAGGCCAGTGACCATGCAATACATGATGCGGTATCTGAAGATAGTGATAGCCGTCAGATACAGATTGGCAAGCTAAGACTTCAGCTTTTATTAGAAACAGATGACCTAAGTGGATATGCGTGTATTGGTATAGCCAGGATTATTGAGAAGAAGGATGACAAGCAAATCTTGCTTGATAAAAATTATATACCCACTACAACGGATATCAGATGCTCAAGTAATCTTAGGGGTTTTCTTACTGAACTATCAAGCATGTTAAATCATCGCGCTGAATCCATTGCCGGACGACTGGCAGATGCAAGAAGGGCAGGTACAGCAGAAGTTTCTGACTACCTGTTATTACAGTTGATTAATCGTGTTGAACCATTAATAAATCACTATATCCATATTAAAGGTTTGCACCCTGAACAAGTATATAGTTTTATGATTCAACTAGCAGGTGAGCTGGCTACCTTTACAACAACAGGTAAACGTTCGCCAAAGTTACTTGCTTATTTGCATGATGATCTAGAGGCAAGCTTTAAACCTGTGATTCAATTTCTAAGAAAATGTTTCAGCACCGTGTATGAACAGAGTGCCATTGCATTAAACTTTATTGAGCGTAATTATGGTATTAGGGTTGCAGAAATTAGTGACCGCAGTTTAATTGGCTCAGCAAGTTTTATTCTGGCAGTAAAGGCAGATGTGACAACAGATGTGATTCTTAATAGATTTAATGCACAGGTCAAACTTGGCCCTGTAGAACGTATCAGACAGCTCGTTAATGCTCAAATGCCAGGCATTGCCCTGAATTCATTATCAGTCGCGCCTAGACAGATTCCATTTCACTCAGGATTCACATACTTTCAATTAGAGAGTCAAAGCCCATATTGGAAAGAAATGATGCAGTCAGGAGGTTTTGCATTGCATGTAGGCGGTGATTTCCCAGGTCTTGAAATAGAATTCTGGGCTATAAGGGAGTAAAAGGCTGTGGAAGAAACTGCAGATAAAACGATCATTCGCTCCGCCAGAAGAAATACGACAGATAATACTGTTGTACGCCCTTCACCCGGAAGAAGATCAGTTAACGAATCCCAAAAGGCAAAAACTGAGGCAGCTTCAGTAAATATAAATCGGCCGATAATAGCAACTAATCAATCTATTAATCCAGATATATTGTCACAAAATATAACTAGTAATATTAATGATCTGATTAGTTGTTCTGCAACATTGCTTGGAGTATATAGCCACCTCAAAAATACTTTAACTCATAATGATGAGGCAGGTTTATACACAAGACTTATAAATGAAATTAAGTTATTCGAAAAACATTGTAAGGACTTGATGATAAAGCCTGAAATTGTATTAGCTGCAAGATATATTTTATGTTCTGTACTAGATGAAGCCATTATGAATACCCCGTGGGGAAGTGGTGGGAACTGGTCCCAGCATACCTTGCTGAGTGGTTTCCACAATGAAACAGCAGGGGGAGAAAAGTTTTTTCTTCTGCTTGACAGAATGCGTGAAACCCCTGCAGAGAATATTGAGATACTTGAATTGATGTACTTATGTCTGAGTATAGGCTTTGAAGGAAAATACAGAGTACTACACAAAGGTAAGGAACAGATAGAAATAATCCGGGAGGATTTGTTTGCAGTAATCCGAAATTTTCGAGGAGAATTTGAAAGAGATTTGTCATTTGGCTGGCATGGAAAAAATGGAACAGGCTCAACTCTGATTGAGTATATCCCTGTTTGGGTGGTAGCTAGTGTGTTTTCTCTGATTATATTTGTAAGTTATCTGGGATTTCACTTATGGTTAACAGAGTCTTCAGCCGATGTAATGAAGCGTATTGATACAGTCACGCATGTTTTAAATGAAAAGAAACATAATCAAACAAAGACTGGCATTTCACACATTCTTCCTCACGCCAGAGAAAATGATAATATTTTTAAATCTCGGGGTGTAACTAATGAGTAAATTAGTTGGGATTTTAAAAGATCAGAGGTTTGTCACATTTATTGGACTTTTGGCGCTATGTTTCCTGGTTTGGTTTGCAGGCCCTTACATAAAATTTGGCGATGAAAATTCAGCGCCATTATTATCAAGCACATCTCGTTTAGTATTTATCATCATCATTATTGTACTCTGGGGTTTTAATAACCTCAGACTACAATACAAAACAAACAAAAAAAACTCAGAGTTTATAAATGACATTGATGGTAATAATGACGTTCCTGACAATGAAAATATCCAGAGCAGTGAAGAATTAAAAATACTCAATGAAAGATTTACGAGTGCTTTGGATAACCTTAAGAAATTGCGTGTAAAAGGCAAGTTTAATCGTTCAAAGGCATTATATGAACTACCGTGGTATATCATTATTGGGCCACCTGGTTCAGGCAAAACAACCGCATTGATTAATTCAGGTCTTGAATTCCCATTGTCAGAACAAATTGGATCTGCTTCATTACAGGGTATTGGTGGTACACGAAATTGTGACTGGTGGTTTACTAATGAAGCGGTAATGATCGACACAGCTGGTCGATACACTACACAGGATAGTCACAGAACTGTGGATAGTTCAGCCTGGAATGGTTTTCTGAAGTTATTAAAGAAGAACAGACCCAGGAGGCCGATTAATGGTGCAATAATTGCTATCAGTATCCAGGATCTATTATTACAAACCGATGAAGAAAGATCCTGGCACGCTAAGACAATCAGGAACCGTATCGATGAATTAACGGCTAACCTCGGTGTTAAATTTCCTGTCTATATAATGCTGACGAAATGCGATCTTGTCTCTGGATTTACTGAGTTCTTTAATGACTATGGTCACTATGACAGAGAAGAAGTCTGCGGCATTACCTTTCCTGTAGAAGAAAACAGAGTAATAGATTTTGACTGGTGGAGTGAAGAATATGATAACTTAATCAACAGGATGTTTGATCGTGTTCTTGGCAGAGTCCAGCAGGAACGTGATATAAATAGAAGAACCAAAATCACACAATTTCCTCAGGCACTCGCAGGGCTTAAAAATTCCATTGAGGATTTTCTGCGACAAACATTTTCGTCCAGCAGATATCACGATAAACCCTATCTGCGTGGCGTATACTTTTCAAGTGGTACACAGGATGGTACATCAATTGACAGGATGATGACGTCAATTTGTAAAAATTACGGTATGAATCCTGCTGTTGTGCAATCGGCCCCTGGACAAGGTAAAAGCTATTTCATAGGTCGCTTGTTTAAAGAATTGATATTCAGTGAGTCTGAGCTCGTTGGTATTAATAAAAAATCAGAACGTTATTATCAGTGGGGCAGAAGATCAGCATATATATCACTGTTAGCTGTTTTTGTTGGCACGCTTACAGCATGGACGGGCAGTATCGCTAGTAATACTCTTTTATTAGACGATATAGAAGGTTATCTAAATAAATATGAATCAGAGTCCAGACGAATTAAAACCTGGAATACTGACCTCAGAAGAACACTTCCAACTTTAAATTCTATTCGAGCGGCCAGTCAGGTTTATGATAAAACTGAACACCCCTGGTTGAGTAATCTGGGATTGTATAATGATTCAGTAGATCAGCGTATCGATGAACTGTATGCGTCAAATCTTAATTTTCTATTCGAACCAAGACTCTTAAATTATATAGAAAGCTCTGTTCGTAAATCGCATACTATGCCTGGCCAGCTATATGATAATTTAAAAACATATCTAATGTTTAATAATCCGGAATATTACGACCCTGTTCATATAAGAGACTGGTACAAGGCTGCGTGGGCAGATAGTTATAGTAATAAACAGGTAGTGCAGACTCAATTATCAACACATCTTATTGCTTATCTTGATACTGTATCAGATGGTTTAAAGCTAGATAAAAGTTTAATTCGATCATCTCGTGACAGATTATTGCGTATTCCTGTAGCAACAAGAATATACGAGCGTATTAAATCGCATCCAGAGTTATCAACTTCAATAAATATTGGTAATTATCTGGGTGAATCTTCATCTAAGGCCTTTAAATATAGAGGCTCAGCGTTATCAAAGCTTACGGTCCCATACTTATTTACAAAAAATGCTTATTCAGATTTAGACTTCAGTGCTGATTCACCTCATTTATTAGCAATATTGAGTGATGATTGGGTACTCTCTGGCACATCAAACAATGATAAACGTCATCCTGCTAGCCTTAAATATGACGATAGCCAGCTTGAAGAAATAGGGCAGAAAGTAAAATATTTATACCTTGCCGATTATTCACACCACTGGAAACAGTCTCTTAATGAACTCAATTTGAAACCATTTGTATCAATATCTGATGCATCCAATAAATTATCAGAATTATCTGATGCAGTATATTCACCGATAAACAGAGTTTTAGAGGTGGCTAGTGCTAACACACAATTGACGCCTTATATACCTATTGATGTCCCAGGGGCAGGCGAAAAAGATGTCGCAGGAAAATTAACTTCGAATATTAGCGGAATGCTTAGTTCTGCAATGCAAGGAAATCAAGTTGATAAAACATTTAGAAAACTTAATGCTATTAACAGGGATAGTAAGAATGCTCCTGCGCCAATTGGTAAAACGCTAAACCTTTTGTCAGAGCTGCATTCGTATGTCAATACGATCTTAATTTCTCCTGAACCTGAAGAAGCGGCCTATAAAGCTGCAAAAATTAGGTTTTCAGGTGCAGGTGGTGATATCTTCAGAAAGATTCAAATACATGCAGCCAGTCTTCCTGCGCCTTTAAAAAAATGGGTATTAGATTTGTCATCACAATCCTGGGCAGTGGTTGTTTCCTCTGCGAGGAAGCACATTCAGCAGCAATGGAAAGTTCAGGTATATAATAATTATAAAGTTGGCATTAAAGATAAATACCCACTTTACAATAACTCTCAAACAGAGCTTGAACTGTTTGACTTTACTGAGTTTTTTAAAAAAGAAGGGCTGTTTAAGAAATTCACCTCGAATTATTTACTGCCCTTCATAAAAAAAGGGCGAAAGTGGACGCTTAAAAAAGTAGATGGAAGAACGATTGGTTTATCTGCTAGTTCGGTGGCTCAGTTACAAAGAGGCAGCTTAATCAGTGATGTGTTCTTTAAACGCAATCCAGAAGTCCCATCCTTTACGTTTCAAAGTAAGCCTTCAAAATTATTAAAAACCTCATCCAGATTCGTTCTGGATATGGGTGGAAAAAAATATCAGTATTCTCATGGCCCGAAATTCTGGCTTTCTCATACGTGGCCAGGCGGAACTGATGCACAACGGGTCAGTATCTATTTCGAGAAACTAAATAATGATGTTGTGACGCGAGACTACGAAGGTGCCTGGGCCTGGTTCAGACTGCTTGACCAGTCCAGACTCACTTCAACATCACAGCCTAATCGTTTTAATGTTATTTATTCAATGGCTGATCAGGAGATTAATTATCATTTAAAGGCTGATAGTGTCATTAACCCATTTACAAGTGGCTTATTAACAAAATTCAGATGCCCGGAGGTTCTATAAATGTCCGGAAATACTATTGGTCTATATGGGAAATTACCCTCACATGGCGATTTTGTAACTCGGGATTTACCGCCATCATTTATAAACATCTGGGATGAATGGCTGCAACGTGGCATGTTATGCTCACAAGAAGAGCTTGGTGAAAACTGGCTTGATATCTATCTAACAAGTCCAATCTGGCGATTTTCATTGTCCTCTGGTGTTATTGATAACGATAACTGGGCTGGAATAATGATTCCAAGTGTTGATCGAGTGGGTAGATACTTCCCATTTACCTTGTTGTCAAAATTACCTTCACAATATAATTGTTTAGAATTTATTTCATCGCAATCCGTTTGGTTTAAGGAACTTGAAAATATTGCGCTTCAGGGACTAGAAGGCCATCTTGATGTAAATCAAATGCATATAGAGTTATCAAAAGTCTTTGATGTTCCATTGCAGTTATATACATCAAATAAAACTGCTGGTCATCAAACAATGTCACATATCTCAATTAATATGGATTTCGATGAACAATTGCCTGCCTCTGTATACCCGTCTGTTATGGATTTTATTTTACGCAAAGATGGAAGTAGTTATAGTGTTTGGCATACCACAGGTTCTGATCTAGTAACCCCAAGTGTATTAATTTCAAAAGGTTTGCCACCAAGCAGAGGTCTTACTGCACTAATTGATGGTGAGTGGGAAAAGCATAACTGGTTTATGCCATTTAACTGTCAGTTGCCAATTAATAATGATGCTAAACCTATTCCGGAAGGAATATTCTGATGTATGCGTTTTCTGCAACTGAAATGACACATGTTGGTACTGTTCGCGAAGTAAATGAAGATGCAGTGCTATCCAGATCTGCTACACAATTGTGGGTTGTTGCTGATGGAATGGGTGGTTATGAGGCCGGTGATGTAGCAAGTAATATGCTCGTTGAAGCACTAAAAAATGTTGAACTTAACAACTCCCTTGCAAGTAATATTGATGAGCTTGAGACGGCTGTTATCAATGTTAATCAGAAAATTATTGAGTATTCAAATACTGTACTCGATGGGCGTGTATTTGGGAGTACGGTAGTTCTTATATATGTTTATGAGGATATTGGTTTTGTTTTGTGGGCAGGAGATTCTAGATTGTATCGACTGAAAAATAGAAAACTAATTCGGCTGACTCATGACCATAGTCAGTTACAAGAAATGTTGGATAGTAACCTGCTTATGGAACATGAGATAGACGATTATCCTGACTCAAACATTATAACAAGAGCCGTCGGCGCCGAAGAAAAATTAAGACTCGATTTCTTTACTTTTAAAATTGAAGAAGATGATAAATTTTTGTTGTGTAGTGATGGCCTATATAATGCTGTCGCCGACGAAGTTATTGAGTCACTACTCAATAGTGGCAGTATAAATCTAAATTCTAAACAGTTGATAGATACCGCATTAGAAAACGGGGCAAATGATAATATTTCGTTTATTGTAATTCAGAATAATGATGGCCAGACAATTACAAACGTGAAATATAAAGACTGATATGGATACTAAGATAAGAAGACGAAATCAGTCTCTTTCAGATGAAAGCAGTGGTTTAATTACTGATAACAAAACTGTATTCAAGGGTAATCCACCCAGAGAATCAGTTCAAAAACGTTCTGATATGACATCAAGAACGATTATAAATAAAAAATCAATATTAGACAGCACTAAAGAAAATGCAGCTATTATCGATAATAATAAAACACCAAAAATATTACAAAATAGATTTAAGTTAGAAAAGGTTCTGGGCGTTGGTGGAATGGGGGTGGTTTACAAAGCGATTGACCTTAGGAAAATTGAAGCAAAAGATCGAAATCCCTATGTTGCGATAAAGGTTTTAAATGATGATTTTAAAAACCATCCGGATTCATTAATCGCATTGCAACGTGAGGCCAGAAAATCTCAGAGTATCGCACACCCAAATATAGTAAATGTTCATGATTTTGACAGGGACGGTGATATTGTCTTTATGACAATGGAGTTTCTTGATGGACTGCCTTTGGATAAAGTAGTAAAGCAATATCAGTACATTGGTTTGCCAATGAATCAGGCATGGGTGGTACTGAGAGGTATATGTGAAGCTCTAATATATGCACATCAGGAAAATATTGTTCATTCTGATTTCAAGCCTGGCAATATTTTTATGACGTCTAAAGGTATTGCTAAAGTTTTTGATTTTGGTATTTCAAGAGCAGTTTCAGTGTCGGATCTTAAACAGGATTCCGGAGAAAAAACCTTATTTGATGCAGGAACACTTGGGGCTTTAACCCCGGCATATGCAAGTCTTGAAATGCTTGAAGGAGAATCCCCTGATATAAGTGATGATGTCTATGCCTTAGGCTGTGTTGCCTATGAAATATTCAGTGGAGAGCATCCGTTTGCAAAATTAGCAGCCGATAAAGCACAGGCTAAAAAGCTCAAACCAAAAAGAATTCAAGAGCTTTCAAATAAACAATGGAGCGCTCTTAAGAAGGCGTTGGCATTCAGGAGGAAAGATCGACTGTCTTCTGTTGAAGATTTTTATCAACAAATGTTCTCTGATAAGAACTCTGGTAAAATAATTTCCACATCAATATCAGCTGTATTATTACTTGCTTTAGCATCTGTTGGTTCCTATCAGTATATTTCTAACACTAGTGATTCAATTAGTTCAGAATCCAGTCATGAAAATGTTTCACTGTATAAAGACGATATAACTACTTTATTAGGTTCTCCTAAATTCTCTTCAATACAGTGGCATGAAGATATCTGGCTAGCGTTCAAGTCATTATGGAAGGTTGTGCCTGATAATGATAAATGGTCCTATACTGCTGAAAACAGAGTAGTAGAGCTCTATGCGGAAGAAATTAACAAGCTAATTGCTCTTAATAAACTTAATGATGCAGATATTTTAATGTCAGAGGCTTCTAAATATACAGATAATAATAATATTCTTGCCAGTATAAAACGATCTATCCAGGCGGTAAGGAACGCAATAGGTGAGCAAGAAATCGCAAAACTTAAAAGGCTTCAATATGAGCAAAGGCGAAGATTTGAGGCGCAAAAAGCCAATCTCAGAAAGAGTATACTTAATGAACAAAAGCATAATGCTGCCGAGGTACAGAGACGATTTAATCTTGCATTAAATGACGTCAGCAAGCATTTGTTGTGCAGATCCGGTGTTAATATACGGAAGTTTTCAAAATCATTGAAATATCTCAGTGCGATTGATGGCAAGAAGTATCTTAAAGTAAAACCGGAACTCATCAAATCGACAATCAGTTGTATTAATAAAATATCAGTGGATAGCCAGGCTAAGGCTGAAAAATTAAAAGCCTATGCAATCCAGTTTTTTCCATCGAGTAACTATCTAAAACAGATGCAAATTGGTCGTGTCGATCGATGTAAACCAGCTTATGCGGGTAAAGCTGCAAAAAATTCAAGATCTGTTTGTAATGATGTGGTCTCAAAGGGTGTAAATGGACCAACTATGGTGGTAGTAAAACCAGAAAAAGATTCTGTTTTTTATGCAATTAGTAAATATGAAATAAGTAACAGAGATTATAATAATTTCTGTGAATCAACTGGAAAATGTAAAATTCATACTGTAAATATGGATTATCCAGTCAGTAATATCAGCATCAATATGGCCAGAGATTATATAACCTGGCTAAGCAAATCAACCGGTCAGAAATATCATTTACCAACTTACTATCAGTGGTTAAAGGCCGCACAAGCCGCTGATTCACTACTTGATCCTAATCGCAATTGTTCTATGAACTCAAGAGGCGTGATTAAAGGGGTTTCTTTAGTGACCGTTACTTCCGGTAAACAAAACTCATGGGGTATTGTAAATTCCGTTGGTAATGTTCAGGAATGGGTTGTTAAAGGGAGTAAAAATGAATTATATGCAGCAGGTGGATCACGTATTGATGAATTTATAGACTGTAATATATCCAGCCTAAAGAAGCATTCTGGTAATGCAAATAATTACACTGGATTCAGAGTGGTAAGGGAAATTATATAGTGGTAACAGAACAAGATTTATTAGATGAACTCAATGAACTGGCATCTCAATATTCAAGGTGGTTCATTTCATATGATGAGTATCGAGAAAAAAGATACCAGTTGCTAAATAAACTGGAAAATAATGAAATTACTATAACGAATGATAAATCTATTTTAAAAGATATGGTTGAATCGTTTTCTGGCTTGATTAAGCGATAGCGGGTGGGGATCAATGAAATTACATGTTGTAATGCTTTCGGCTATATTTATTATTAGCTCACAACAAGCATTCTCTATTACTTTAAATATACCTGAAACTGAAAATGAAAAGGATATAAAATATAAAAATGTAGTTTTAAAAAACAAACACATACCCGAAGTAAAAAAGAGAAACCCGGACCCGTCTAAAGGACCTAAAGTCCCTGTAAAAGAATTTAAGATACAGGGTGTTAAATCGTACCCAAATTTATCCATCAGTAAAAAAGAACTGGATAAAATAATCGAAGACAAGCGATATAGTATGATGGATGAAGCGTTCATCCAGAAAAGTGGCTATACAATAAAAGAATTGCTTGAACTTGCAGAAACTTTAAGCAAGATAGATGACGATAATGAAGGTGATTATGTTCAGCTTCCTGACGTTCAAAAACTGATTTGGTTACTTAAGGAACAAAAGAAGAATAGAGGGCTTACTATAGGTGAAATTGAAGAAATCGCTGAAACCATTACGACATACTATAGATCCCGTGGCTTTTTTCTTGCTAAAGCTTTTGTTCCTAAGCAAGATGTTCTTGATGGTATAGTTGGTCTTACTGTTCTTGAGGGAGTACTAGGTAAAGTTACCGTTGCAGGTAATGATTTATATGACTCTTCATTTCTGGCTGGAATTTTTGACGATCTGGCTAATAAAGCAGTGATCTATAAAGATATAGAACAAAAATTATATCTACTCAATGATTACCCTGGACTTAAAGTATCTGGTTACTTTAAACCCGGTGACCAGATCGGTGATACACACCTTAAATTAAATGTCTTGAAAGAAGATTCATCAAATAGCATGATCCGGCTGGATAATCATGGATCAGAATTTACAGGTCAGAATCGTTTATATTTCCAGCATCAGTTTAATACACCGGCAGGATATGGTGATCAGTTAACCGTAGGGGTAATGCAAACATCAACTCCTGATAACTCTACTTATGGTTCATTAATTTATAGAATTCCGCTATTTAACGAAAAAAATTATCTGTATATATCCAGAAGTACTAATCAGTACGTCATTGATGATACTAATACATCTGCGATAAGTAACTGGGGTATCAGTGGTACGACTAAAGTCAGTAAGTTTTCATATGAATATATATTAAAGAGAACAAGAAAAAACTCAAAGTATATGAGGATTGATTATCAAAATAGTATCTCAGATGTTGACTCAGAACAGTCTGAATTGTTCGATAACTATCATGATATTGACGCAATTATTGGCTCCTATTATTACGATTTTTTATCTGGAACAGGTAAAAGCCTAAATAATGGAAAGATAACGCTGTCACTTGCGGACTATTATTCTATTAACCAGAGCCAATCTTCAACAGAAGATTTAAAGAAAATTAATTTTTCACATTCCTATCTTAAATTTACTAATTTTCCATTTACGAAACAACCAGTCAGGTATATTGCAAAAGTTAATATGCAATTAACAGATGATAATTTACCGCCAATTGAGCAAGCTCCATTAGCTG
>Ga0316207_10001766_pt1 | contig 24860 bp, 25 predicted proteins | sample 6weekpyrite_MG_FD_204943 | JGI IMG/M metagenome (GOLD analysis project Ga0316207, IMG submission 204943) | Microbial mat bacterial communities from mineral coupon in-situ incubated in ocean water Damariscotta River, Maine, United States -... | ecosystem: Environmental > Aquatic > Marine >... | reverse complement strand
ATTGAAACAGCAGGCTTAATCAGCAATACCACACGTCGATTCTGAATAATCTCTACTGCTGTATCAATTGTAGAATAAGGTCGATACTGTGCATAACCAATCGCCCACATTCTTTGCGGATCCATATCATGTTCTGCAAATAAATTTACAACGGTTGAAGCGCGTGCAGAAGACAATTCCCAATTACTCGGGTAAATAGCCGAGCTTATAGGTGAGTCATCTGTATGTCCTTCAACTTGCATTGAAGTTGGGAAACGCGACAAAGTAGCAGCCATTCTAATTAATAACTTTTCAGCTTCAATTGATAGTTTTGCACTGGATTTTGCAAACAAAAGTTTAGATTTCAATTCTACTTCAAGTCCATCTTTACCTTTTCTTAAAGTCACCAGATTTTGATCCACCAACGTCGCCAACGATTTACTCAGTTCATCCTGTAATGAATCAAGCATTTTGCTGGCAAATCCAGCATCACCTTGAGCTGAACGTTCCAATTCACCCGCCGCTGTTTCAACCGGTTGTATCAATGACTGTGTACCGCTACTGGAAGCTGGACTTTGAACACCTTTGTTAAGAGGATTTAATGTCCGTGCTAATTCTCCGATCTGAATGGGTTGGGCTGATTTACCCGTATTTTTAAATGCAGACTCTAATGTATCTGATAAAACGCGATATTTACCTTCATTAACGGATGAGACAGAATACATCACCACAAAAAATGCGAACAACAGTGTGATGAAGTCGGCATAGGAAACCAGCCAACGTTCGTGATTCACATGTTCTTCCTGTTTTTTCTTACGCGCCATATCATGAAACCCGCTAATGCAGGTATCCCTGAAGTTTAGTTTCAATATTACGAGGATTTTCACCCTCGGCTATCGCAATAATGCCTTCGATAACCATTTCTCTATATTGCGTCTGGTGGTGCACTAATGCTTTTAACTTGCTCGCAATTGGTAAAAATAATAAATTCGCCAGACCCACACCATAAATTGTCGCCACAAAAGCGACCGCAATACCCGGACCTAACTTGCTTGGATCAGCGAGATTATTCATGACGTGAATAAGCCCCATCACAGCACCAATGATACCGATAGTTGGGGAATAGCCGCCTAACCCTTCATAGACTTTGGCTGCTTCTGTATCGTGGTGTTCTTTAACGTCCACTTCAACTTCAAGAATATTTCTAATTACTTCCGGCTCACTACCATCAACAAGTAGTCGAAGGCCTTTGCTTGAAAAAGGATCATCGGCAGACTCAGCAATAGCCTCTAATCCGAGTAATCCTTCTTTACGTGCAATATTACTCCACTCAACAATATTCTCGACCGCAGTATGAGAACCGAGTTTTGGCGGAATGAAAATCCATAACAACATTTTTAAAGCACGAGCGAAAACGGCAAGCTCAGTTTGCAACATCACCGCGCCCACCGTACCACCAGCAACAATAACAAACGCAGTGATTTGTATTAATGAATCAAGATGCCCACCCTCGAGGAAGTTCCCCCCAATGATGGCACCAAGCGCGATAATGATTCCGAATATACTTAAAAAATCCATAATTAACCTAGACGCTTCTAGCCAGGCTATCGCCTATTGATGATAGCGGTAACACATGATCTGATAAGCCCGCATCAGCGACCGCAGCTGGCATTCCGTAAACAACGCAACTGGCTTCATCTTGTGACCAAAGTGATGAGCCACCCTGTTTCATTTTCTTTGCTCCTTCTCGACCATCAGCCCCCATGCCCGTGAGAATAATGGCCAAGGCTTTACCAGGAAAAGCGTTTGCTACTGAAGAAAATGCAACGTCAACAGAGGGTTTATAATTTTGTCCTGGAAGTGGTTCGCTGATCTTGATGTTACTAGCAGCGCCCCGCTTAACTATCTCCATCTGCTTGCCCCCCGGCGCAAGTAATGCAACGCCCGGTTTTAATACTTCACCATCAACGGCCTCATGCACTTCAATCTGACACAAGCCATTTAATCGTTGCGCAAAAGCAGGTGTAAAACTTGCGGGCATATGTTGAATTAGAATAATGGGTAAAGGAAAAGTTTTAGGTAATTTAGTTAACACATCCTGAAGTGCTACCGGTCCACCGGTTGATGTGCCGATGGCAATTAACTGGTAATCACCTTTACCCGGCATCGCAGCCGGCTTAGCTGATACCTTTGTATCTGCTGCATGCTGTGTTGGTCGCGAAGTCGGTGCCGGCTTCGGTAAACCACGTGCGGCAATCAGTCTAACGCGAGCACAAAGCAGGCGTTTTGCTTCTTCTCGGTCGCTGGAGATGTCATCAAATTTCTTCGGTAAAAAATCAACTGCGCCTGCATCCAGGGCATCCAGGGTTGCCTGTGCACCATCAGTAGTTAAGGAAGAAAACATCAAGGTAGGGATTGGGGATTTCTGCATAATCTTTCGAACTGCAGTAATACCATCCATCACGGGCATTTCTATATCCATCGTGATGACATCAGGTTTTAATTTTTCAGCTTGCTCTACCGCTTCTAGACCATTTTTGGCCATGCCAATAACTTCAATATGTGTATCAGCATCTAATATTTCATTCACACGGCGTCTGAAAAAGCTGGAATCATCTACGATCAATACTCGCGCGACCATGTGATAACTCCTTACATTCGACGCGCGTAGGCTTTAAGCAACCCTGGCACATCAATGATCAATGCAATTTTACCATCACCGGTTATCGTGGCGCCTGACATTCCTGGTGTACCCAGCAACATCTCACCTAATGGTTTAATAACAACTTCTTCCTGGCCTAATAGTTCATCAACAACAAAACCAACGCGTTGAGTGCCAATAGCAACAATAACGACATGACTGGTATCTGTTTCAGCTCTTGGCGGTGGATCTTTCGCTAGCCAGTCTCTCAGGAAATAAAGCGGAACAGGTTTATCTCGAACAACAACCACTTTTTGTCCATCAACAACATTTGTATGACTTAAATCGAGATCAAATATTTCACAAACATTAACGAGAGGTAATGCAAATGTTTGGCGTCCCAGAATAACCATAAGGGTCGGCATAATCGCCAGGGTTAGAGGAACCTTGATCGTTAAAACACTGCCCTCACCCAATTGTGAATCAATTTCTACCGAACCGTTTAACTGGATGATTCTTGTCTTAACCACATCCATTCCTACGCCACGTCCGGAAATATCGGAAATTTCCTCTTTGGTTGAAAAGCCCGGGGCAAAAATCAAATTATAACAATCATGATCACTGAGTCTTGCCGCAGCATCCTCATCCATCAGACCTTTCTTAACCGCAATACCTCGCAAGACATCAGGATCCATGCCTTTACCATCATCGGATATTGATAGTTCAATATGATCACCTTCTTGTGATGCTTTAAGCAGCACTGTACCAGTTCTTGATTTACCGACTGCTTCGCGGTCATCCGGCATTTCAATACCGTGATCGACGGCATTGCGAACCAGATGCACCAATGGATCAGCCAGAGCTTCTACAAGGTTCTTATCAAGATCGGTATCTTCACCTTCCATTTCCAGCTTAATATCTTTGCTCAGACTACGAGCTAAATCTCGTACAACACGCGGGAATCGGCCAAAGACTTTCTTGATTGGCTGCATACGTGTCTTCATCACCGAGTTTTGTAAATCGGCCGTGATAACATCTAAATTAGTGACCGCATGTGTGACTTCTTCACTCTCAACCGTTGTTTGTAATGTAGTGAGACGGTTTCTCACTAAAACAAGCTCACCGACTAAATTCATAATGTCATCAAGACGTTTGGTATCAACACGTACTGATGTTTCAGCCTGTGGTGCAGGATCACGTGCAGGTTTCTTCGCCGCTTTCTTTGCAGGCTTCGCTTCTGCTTTAGGTTCAGCTTTAGCTACAGGTTCAGGTTTTGCTTCAGGCTTCTCAGCATCAGGGGTCGGTGTTGCAGCATTTGAACCGGGGACACCGCCTTCGCCGTGCAACTGGTTAAGCAGATTATCAAACTCATCATCTGAAATTTCATCGCCACTATTTGCCGAGTCAGGACTTTCTGCTTTTGATTCTGTCTCATCACTTTTCTCGGGAACAGCCGAAGGTATATTCCCCTTGCCATGCATTTGATCCAGCATGGCCTCAAATTCATCATCAGAAATTTCATCTGAACTTGCGTCACTATTTTTTTCTTCTTCGGCAGGCTTGCTGGCAGCAGCTGAAGCAGCAAGAATTGCTTCAAATTCATCTTCCAACTCGTCTGCACTGGGTTCAGGTTCTGCCGCGGCAGGTGTTTCAACTACTGCAACAGCCTCAGGCTCAACATCACCCGCAGCAGTGTCTTTACCCAGCAAACTATCTAAAGCGCTAAGTTGCTGCGGATCAGCTTCTGATAGTTCTTCACCATTTTTTAATTCGTCAAACATATCATTCAAACTATCGAGAACTGGCAGAATGATATCCATTAGCTGCGCATCAACGGCCAGCGCACCATTACGTAATTCATTGAAAACATCTTCAGCACGGTGGCATAAGGCCACTAGCGAATCGAGGTTAAGGAAACTCGCACCACCCTTAATAGTATGGAAGCCGCGGAACACAGCATTGAGTAACTCTGGATCATCACTACTATTTTCTAAATCGACAAGTTGATTACCCAAATCATCAAGAATTTCTCCCGCTTCTACGAGAAAATCTTGTAAGATTTCATCATCACCATCGAAAGCCATGTTTCCATTTCCCATCGTCTTAGAATCCTAAACTCGATAACAAGTCATCGACTTCATCTTGTCCGGAAAGCGCATCATTGCTTTCCAGACCTGGAACCTGTGGTCCCTCTAAAGCAGTTTTATCTTTTTTATTACTTGATTCAGGTTGGGCATCTTCCATCAATGCGCCACTGTCCTTGATTAACTTAACTAAACTCACCTCAAGATCTGATACCAGATTGATGACTCGACTAATAATCTGCCCTGTTATGTCCTGATAATCTTGAGCCATTAATATGTCAGTTAAACCGCTTTTAACCCGATCTGTACCTTGATGCTGTTCCTCAAGATAAACTTCAATTTCTTTACACAATTCACGAAATTCCTGTGGCTCCATATCGCGCTTCATAAAACGCTGCCATAAGGTGCGGATTTGTTCGCCCTGGCCATCAAGCGCTTCACACAAAGGTAGTAAATCTTCAACCACGTTCATGGTTCTATGAGCTGCTTTATCCGTTACATCAATAACATGTTTAAGGCGCTCTTTTGCGTCGGGTATTTCTGTTCCGGTTAATTCGGTTAACTTTGAATCCAGCTTGAAATTATTCAATGAATCATGAAATTCACGCGTTAATTTACCTAGTTCCTGAAACAAACTTTTATCACGGTTACGCGACAATTCTTCAACCAGTTTATCCGCTGCTTCGATATTGCCTGATTCAACCTCGCTAATAATATGGCGAGCCTTCTCAAGGTATTCTTCATTCATACCGCTGCTATCGTCCACAATTCCTTCCCCTATTGCTTAGGCTGCACCAACACGCTCAAAAATTTTGCCGATTTTTTCCTTTAGCACTTCTGCTGTGAATGGCTTTACGATGTAGCCATTAACACCCGCTTGCGCCGCTTCGACAATCTGTTCGCGTTTTTGCTCTGCCGTCACCAACAGGACAGGTAATGTTGATAGTTTTTCATCGGCACGAACGGCCTTAAGTAGGTCAATACCGGTCATTCCCGGCATATTCCAATCAGTTACCAGAAAATCAAAATTCCCGGACTGCAACATAGGGAGTGCCGTTTGGCCATCATCCGCTTCTTGCGTGTTACTAAATCCGAGATCTCTCAGTAAGTTTTTGATTATTCGACGCATTGTCGAAAAATCGTCCACAATCAGGATTTTCATATCTTTATTCAAAACTAGCTCCTAAATCTAATTTTTCCACGTACATCCTAGCTGTCGGCAAGAGATGCAAATAGTTTAGTTTTCTGTGATCCAATCCGACATACGGGCTCGTAGCCGAACAATTGCCTGGCTGTGAATTTGGCTTACACGCGACTCTGTCACGCCCAAAACCTCACCAATTTCGCGTAAATTAAGCTCTTCATCATAATATAGCGCCATCACGAGTCGTTCCCGTTCAGGTAAATCAGAAATACATTCAGCGAGTGCTTTTCTGAAATCGTCATGCTGAACACCATCGTAGGGGGTATCTTGACTGCCTACCAGCGTGTCAATAATGGCCTCATCCTGACTACTGACTTCATTGAAACTTGTTACACGATAACCGCTCGCGTCCTGCAATAGACGATGATACTCATCAATGCTGATATCCAGCTCATTAGCAATTTCATAATCTCGCGCGTCACGACCCTTATCATTCTCAATTTTGCGAACCGCTTCAGAAATCGTTCTGGATTTTTTATAAACTGAACGCGGGGCCCAGTCATTTTTACGTATTTCATCAACAATCGCACCGCGTATTCTTATACCTGCATAGGTATCAAAACTCGCACCCTGACTTGCATCATAATTACGTGCGGCTTCAATTAAACCAATCATGCCTGCCTGAATAAGATCATCAACAGGTACACTCGGTGGCAATCTTGTCATCATGTGATAAACAATCCTTTTTACCAGAGGAGCATGTTCGATAATCATTTCATCATGCGAAACACCCTGATTTTCTACATACATGGCCAATCCATTCATGACACATTCTCCGCTAACCATTGTTGAGGTTCGTTATAAACTAATCTTTCAATAAAAAATTCCAGATGGCCACTTGCTTGCGTTGCAGTTGGCCATTTATCAACTGCCTGTGCGAGCTTTTTAAAAGCCAGCGCCGAGCGACTACGAGGATAAACATCACAAACAGCTCTTTGTCTTTGTACTGCTTTGCGCAAGTAATCATCGAAGGGAACTGTTCCGACAAAATCGAGTGTGACATCAAGAAACTTATCTGTGACCTTAAGCAATTTTCCGAATAGTTCTCTACCTTGCTGTACGCTATGAACCATATTCACTAAAATTCTAAAACGCTGTATACCATGCTCTGTGTTCAGCACCTTCATTAATGCGTAAGCATCGGTAATTGAAGCAGGCTCATCACAAACAACAATTAACATTTCCTGTGCTGCTCGACTGAAAGTAATGACACTGTCAGAAATACCGGCAGCGGTATCAATCAATAAAACATCAAGATCATTACCTATTTCACTAAACGCACGTACCAGACCAACGTGTTCTTCAGGTGTTAATTCAGCCATATTTTTAACGCCTGATGAAGCAGGAATAATATTAATCCCTGCTGGGCCTTCAACCATGACTTCTTCCAGTGTTCTTTCACCACTAATAACGTGTGAAAGATTATGAACAGGATGCACACCTAGCATGACATCAACATTACCTAAACCAAGGTCAGCATCCATTAAAAGAACTTTTTTACCCATATTGGTCAGTGACATGGCAAGGTTGGCGGAAACATTGGTTTTACCAACACCACCTTTACCACTCGCTACGGTAATGACACGTACTGGCTTTGGATCAGTCATACGTCGCATCCCTTCGGCCTGATCAATTCTCGCTTCAGCCATGTACATGTATTTCAGTCCCCTGTGTATCATTCAAAAAGGTTTCATCTGCGAGCAACTCTTCGTCTTGATGCTTTAACTGCTCTGCTTGCTTAACCAAATTACCCTTTCTTGCCAGACGAATATCTTCCGGGACACGCTGTCCATCGGTTACATATGCCATTGGTAGCTGGTATTTACTAATGACAGATAAGACTGGTCCTAAACTGGTTGCTTCATCCGTCTTAGTGATAATGCAAGCTTCCGGTTCAGCCGCATTAAAGACTTTGACCGTTTCATCCAGTGCTGTCATTTGTGTTGTGGCTGATAACACCAGGAAGCTACGGATTAAAGGTGAACCTTGATTAATGACTGAGAACTGTTCTGACAACCGCACGTCACGCTGACTCATGCCTGCCGTATCAATTAAGACAAGACGCTTATCCTGCAAACTGGTTAGTACTGTGCTGAGTTCTTTGCTGTCATTTGCAATAAATACGGGGACATCAAGAATACGACCGTAGATACGCAGTTGTTCATGTGCGCCTATCCGGTAACTGTCAGTCGTAACGAGAGCAACATTTTGTTTGCCGTGGCGTAAAGCAAAACGTGCCGCTAATTTTGCAATGGTCGTCGTTTTGCCCACACCGGTTGGGCCAAGTAAGGCAATCATGCCACCTTCATCAAGAAAATCTGTTTCACAAACGGGAAGTTGTTGTGCGAGGCGACCCATTGTCGCACGCCACATCATTGAAAACTCTTTTTGCTCTTGCTGTTCGCTGGCAAGTTGCTGACATAAACGATGCGATAAACCGAGTGACATTAATTCACGTGTTAATTGTGTCCGCGCAGGATGAAGACGTGCTTGCTCACCCCATGCCAAACCAGTCAAACGGTCTTCCATCATGCCGCGTAAGCTTTCTAGTTCACGGCGCATTTCAACCAGAGTGGGTTCTTGTGACCACTCAACCTTGGCCGCTTTAGTATGCTGAGCTTGTTGCTGAGGTTGAGACGTGGATTCTGTTGGCTGGGGTGCTGATGTCGTCGGGTTATTTTTTTCAAGTAAGGCTTCGTCGTAATCAACCGCAGCCACTAATTCGATACCGCCGCTAACTTCTTTGTTTGAGAGAATGACCGCATCCGGTCCCAGTTCTTCTCTGACATTGCGAATCGCTTCACTAATATTTTTGGCAAAAAAGCGTGTAATTTTCATAATTCACTCTTCGTTCTATTGCCAGGTTGGTTTTTCTACACTGGCTGTTCGTTCCCAACGTTAGCGACGATGCGTATCTGCTTGGAATCCGGTATTTCACTAAAGGCTAATACATGAAGCTCCGGAACCGCATGACGTACAAAGCGCGCCATTAACAATCGTAACTGTGGTGACACGACCAGGATCGGCGTTTTACCTGCACTTTCCTGTTCTGATGCCGCCGCTTGAAGCGATTGCAGTAGCCGTTCGGCGAGTCCTGGTTCTAAGCCTGCTCCGGACCCATCGACCGACAACAGGGAGTCTTGCAATATCTGTTCCAGAGATGGATCAAGGGTGATAACGGGCATTTCTGGCTCCATCCCATTGATATATTGGACAATTGAGCGACCCAGGGCGACCCGCACCTGTGACGTTAAAGTGGCGGCATCTTGACTCATGCCGGAATTAGCTGCCAATGTCTCGACGATCGTCCGAATATCACGAATAGGGATGCGTTCTTCGAGTAGGTTCTGCAAGACTTTCTGAATGGTGCCCAATGTCAAGGTCTCAGAAACCAGGCCTTCCACCAGTTTAGGTGCTGTTTTGCCCAGATTATCCAGAAGCTGCTGTACGTCTTCCCTGCCCAACAGCTCATTGGCATGGCCATGCAGAAGTTGACTCAAATGGGTGGCAATCACCGTGCTTGCGTCGACCACGGTGTAACCCATGGTTTGTGCTTCATCACGCTGTGAGGGGTCAATCCATAAAGCATCAAGACCAAAAGCCGGATCAGTGGTAGGCATACCATCAATCACACCAAATACCTGACCCGGGTTAATTGCCATTTCACGATCAGGGTAAATTTCTGCTTCGCCTAGCGGTACACCCATTAGAGAAATAGAATAGGCATTCGGTGATAAATCGAGTTTATCTTTAATATGCACCGACGGGATCAAGAACCCGAATTCCTGAGTGAGTTTCTTACGCACGCCTTTAATACGCGAGAGCAACTGTCCACCCTGCTTTCGATCAACCAGTGGGATCAGTTTATAGCCCACATCAAGACCCACAATATCAACAGGGACAACATCTTCCCAGCTTAGCTCTTTATTTTCTTCTGTCGGTGCGGGTACTGCTTCCGCCGCGGCGGCTTCAATAACCTGTTGTTGTTCCTCTTGCTGGTTGCGTTTCACGACCATATAACCAGCACCAATACTTATACAGGCAAGTGTTAAGAATGCCAGGTTGGGCATGCCTGGAATAAGACCAATAATGCCCATAATGGATCCTGTCACCAACAAAGCACGTGGGTTATTAAATAACTCACCAAGGATTTGCTTGCCCATATCATTTTCACCGGAACTCCGCGTCACCATGATGGCTGCCGCTGTTGATAGAACCAATGAAGGAATTTGTGCGACCAGACCATCACCAATAGTTAACAAGGTGTAGTATTCAATCGCAGTTGAGAAATCCAGATCATGCTGAACCATACCAATGGCAAGTCCACCAATAATATTAATCAAGAGAATCAGAATACCGGCAATCGCATCGCCTCGTACAAATTTACTCGCACCATCCATCGAACCATAAAAATCTGCTTCTCTGGAAATATCTGATCGGCGTGTGCGTGCTTCATCTTGATCAATCAATCCTGAGTTCAAGTCAGCATCAATCGCCATTTGTTTACCCGGCATGGCATCAAGTGTAAAACGTGCACTCACCTCGGAGATACGCCCCGCACCTTTAGTTACAACCACGAAATTAATGATGACGAGAATAATGAAAACGATCAGACCCACGGTGTAGTTACCGCCCACAACAAAATCACCAAACGCATAAATCACTTCACCCGCCGCATCTGAACCGGTATGTCCTTCAAGTAACACAACACGCGTTGATGCGACATTAAGACCCAAACGAAGCAACGTGGCAATCAAAAGCACTGATGGGAACGCCGTAAAATCAAGTGGTCTGGTACTATAGATACCTGACAATAAAACAACCATCGCCAGCGCAATATTAAATGTGAATAATATATCCAATAACATTGGAGGAATTGGAATCACCATCATCGCAAGCAAGATAAGCAATAAGAACATTGCTCCCATACCATTGCGGTTTATAATCTTAAGTCCTTCTAATGCTGATGCTGTCGCTGATGCCATCGTCGTACCACTCACTCATTTAGTTAATCAAAATAACGACTCAATTAATCGTGTTTTAAATCATCCGGAATATCGACATCTGGAAGTATTATTTCGTCGTTACTTGCACGTTTCTTCTTATCTAGCTGATATACATAAGCCAGGATCTGTGCAACCGCCAAATACAATCCTGCTGGAATTTCATCATTTAATTCTGTGTTAAAGAATAAAGCACGGGTTAAAGGTGGTGCAGCGGCGATCGGCACGTCATTTTCAGCAGCCACTTTTCTGATTTCAGCCGCAACCAGATCTGCACCTTTAGCAACCACACGTGGTGCAGCCATGCTTGTCTGATCATATTTCAAAGCAACCGCATAATGGGTTGGGTTAGTGATGACTACATCTGCATTCGGCACTTCTTGCATCATGCGCCTTTCTGCCATTTCCATTTGCAGCTTGCGCACATGCTGCTTAACTTCGGGGTGACCGTCGGTTTCTTTAAACTCGTCTTTAACCTCTTGCAAGGTCATCATTAATTGTTTTTTGTGATCCCATAATTGAAATGGCACATCAATTACTGTGACTACAATCAGTGCGCAGCTAATAAAAAGAAAACCCCAGAATATGAGATAACCTGTTTCAGCCAATGCGACATCAATTTCCAAATCGCCCAGATGTAAAAACTTGTCCGTGTTTAACCATAAGTACGTCACAACCACCGAGGCAACAATGACAAATTTGGCTAGCGCTTTTAACAACTCAACCAGCCCGCGCCAGGCAAAAATCTTGCCTAAGCCTTTAATTGGATCCAACTTTGATAGTTTGACGGAAATAGCATCAACACTAAAAGAAAAACCACCCAGTAACATAGGTGCAATAAATGCGACAAAAACCAGTAACACAAATAACGGTGATAAAATTAATAAAGCATCCGCAACACCACTACTAAATAATGCCATCATGGCTTCCGGGTTAAACAGGGTTTCACGCTGCAGTGACAAACCACCCGCCATAATATCCCTCAAGCCAAGCATGATATTGTCACCCATAAATATCATGCCACCTGCGCCCGCCAGTAAAACCAGAGTTGTATTAAGTTCTCGTGAACGCGCTATTTGACCTTTTTTACGTGCCTCATTAAGTCGCTTCGGTGTCGGTTGTTCTGTGCGTTCCTGTCCTGATTCAGCTGGCATCGACTTAACCTCCCGTCATTGTGCGCATCAATTGATAGGCGCTATCAAGAAGGTTCTCAAATAAAGGAATAATACTTGGTGTTGCCAGTAGCATAATTGCAAAACCAATTGTCATAATGACCGGGAAGCCAATCGCAAAAATATTCAGTTGTGGTGCGGCACGTGTCATAACGCCAAAACCAATATTCACCACCAACAAGGAAGCCAGGGCAGGTAAAGCCATGAGTACTGCGCCAGAGAAAATATATTTTGACCAGCTCAGCATCGCCCATATGGCATCACTGTTTAAGCCAATCTGGGCGACAGGCATGTCAATAAAACTATTTGCCACCACTTCAATCATGACAAGGTGACCATTCATCGCAAAGAATAATAGTGAAATAAATATGGTATAAAATTGACTTACTGTTGGAACAACCACACCCGTAGATGGATCATTCAATGAGGCAAAGCCCAAACCCATTGTTAATGCTATCACCTGCCCACCTAAAACAAACACAGAAAAAACAAGCTGTAAAGTGAACCCCATTGCCAGTCCAATGAGCACTTGTTGCATAGCAACAATGCCACCATTAATACTAAAAAGTTCTACATTTTCTACGGGTGGTACATGCGGTGCGATAGCCAGCGTCAACGCAAGTGCTAAAACAACTTTTATTCTGGCCGGAAGTAGCCGTGAGCCAAATACCGGCATTGCAGCCACCATCGCCGAGATTCTAAACAGTGGCCAAATAAGTGTGGCAATTTGTGAGAGTAATTCAGCGCTTGAAAATATCATCGTTGCAGGCTCGGTAACATTTAACCGATAGCGTACGGAATATTTTGAAAAAGCTGCGTTGTATAATTTATCATCGTATCCAGCAGCCAGGGACCCGCAATCGCCAATACCACCAGGGTAATCAGCAGTTTTGGAATAAAGCTCAAGGTCATTTCATTGATTTGTGTTGCAGCCTGAAACATACTGACCAACAAGCCCACTCCAAGCGCAGGTAACAGCACCACAGATACCATTAAAATAATGATGTGGAGCGCACTCTGCATAATTTGAAGTACGTCTTGTGGAGCCATTATCCTTCCTATATATAAAAACTGGTTGCCAATGTGCCCAGAACTAATGTCCAGCCATCTGCTAAAACAAACAACATAATTTTAAAAGGCAAAGAAATGATTAAAGGTGACAACATCATCATACCCATCGACATCAAGACACTTGCCACAACCAGATCAATAATTAAAAAAGGTATAAATAATAAGAAACCAATTTGAAATGCTGTCTTTAACTCGCTGGTAACAAAAGCGGGAATAAGGATCGTAAATGGAATATCATCAGGTGATTCTATGTTTTTGACTCCAGCAATACGTGCGTATAAATCTATATCCGATTCGCGTGTCTGCCTCATCATGAATTCACTTATTGGTTCCTGTGCCATCTCAAGTGCCTTACCAGAGGTAATCGTTTCATTGAGGTAAGGTTGTAACGCAGTTTTATTGATTGAATCTAAAACCGGTGACATAACAAAGATTGTCAAAAACAAACTAAGACCGATAATTATTTGATTAGTAGGTGTTTGAGCTGTACCAATGGCCGTACGCAAGATTGCTAAAACAATCACAATTCGCGTAAACGCCGTCATCATCATTAATGCGGCGGGCAACATGGTCATGATGGTCATGATAATGAGCACTTGAATGCTCAAAGTGTAGGTCTGACCACCATCCGCTTCTGTGGTTACTGATAGCGCAGGAATTCCTGCTTCTGCAAAACCACTAACAGGTATTAACAGGCCTGATAAAATCAGGAGACTGTATCGTAGATATTTCACTTTGCCTTACCTCGTAAGGCTTCAGATAATTTATTAGCAAAGCTTATGTCGTTTTGTTTCTTTACCTGAATGTCAACCGGGTTTTCCAATACATGTAATTTTTGAATACGGCCAGGTGAAACGCCAATTAAAATCTGCTCTTCACCAACCTGTAACAGGACGACTCGTTCACGTGCGCCCATTGACATTCCACCTACAACATTCATCACACCGCCACCAGCCATGCTGACGCCACCAACGCGACGCAATAACCATGCAACAACAATGACCAGCATCAGTACAAATAAAAGACCTACCAGCATTTGTACAACATTCGTACCGGAGAGTGGATCAATCACCGGTTTAACGACTGGTGATTTAGTGGTATCTAGCGCAAATAATGACGCCGAATAAAGCAGCATTATTGGCAGAGAGATAAGTGTTTTATATTTCATTACAATCAGACTAGCGTAGCTTTTTAAGCCGCTCAGAGGCACTGATAACATCAGTGAGTCGAATACCAAACTTGTCATTAACCACAACCACTTCACCGTGCGCAACCAGAGTTCCATTTACCAGCACATCCATGGGCTCACCAGCGAGACGATCCAGTTCAACAACAGAGCCCTGATTTAGTTGCAATAAATTTCGAATACTAATGGTAGTTCGACCAATTTCCATCGCGATGGTAACGGGAATATCAAGGATCACATCTAAATTAACTTCTTCACCTACCGGAACACTATCATCTTCAAGTGCATCAAGCGGTGCTGCCTGAACATCAGGGGCAGGGGCAGAGCCAGCAGTCTCAGCCAGAATGGCATCTGTATCAACGGCTTCAGCTGCAGCACCTTCTACTTCAGCTTGTTCTTCTAGTGCTGCTGCCCAGGGATCTTCTGCATCTGCTTCACTCGTCGCAGATTCATTTTCATTTACTTCTGTTTCGTCGTTCATTGCTTATCTCCTTCTGGTTTCACTATCTCCAGTGACTGTTGTGCTTCAGGACGAGAAATTGATCTCGTTATTTTCACCGCTTTATTACCATGCGCTTCACCAAATGAACCACGTAGCACTGGAATATCACCTGAGCGGAGCAATACTTCGTCAGGTATTTCGATGGGGATAATGTCACCTTCTTTCATATTCAAAATTTCATTTAAACTAATTTCTGTTTCAGTTAATAAACAACTTAAATCCACCTCGGCACTTTTAACTTCATCACGTAATGCGGTTACCCAGCGCTGATCTATTTCTGAACGATCACTTTGGACACCTGCATCAAGCAATTCGCGAATAGGTTCAAGCATGGAATAAGGCATAGTGATATGTAAATCACCACCACCACCATCAAGTTCAATCGTGAACTTTGTTACAACGACAACTTCGGTTGGGCTAACAATATTGGCAAACTGGGGGTTCACTTCTGAATTAACATATTCAAAGTCCACATCGATAACCGGTGACCATGCTTCATGCAAATTATTAAATATCTCGGCCAGCACAATCTGAACAATGCGTAACTCAGTCGGTGTAAATTCACGCCCTTCAATTTTGGCATGGAAACGTCCATCACCACCGAAAAAATTATCAACAAGAATAAAAACCAGTTTGGGATCAAGCACAAACAAGCCTGTGCCACGTAACGGATGAATCTTGACCAGATTCAAACTCGTAGGGACAAACAAGGTATGCATATACTCTGAAAATTTGACCATTTGCACACTGCCAACTGAAATTTCCGCAGTGCGTCTAAGTAGATTGAATAAACTTATTCTAAAATGTCGGGCAAACCGTTCATTAATCATTTCCAGTGTTGGAAGGCGACCTCGAACAATGCGGTCTTCTACAGCAAAGTCATAGTTTCTTGTTTCACCATCATCCAGGCCTTCATCACTGCCCGTCTCAACATCTCCGCCCGAGACGCCGTGCAATAAGGCATCAATTTCTTCCTGAGATAATAAGTCGTTAACTGACATGACTATTGCACCACAAAGCCGGTGAAATAAACCTCATCAATACCGGTTTTACCCGTATTGTCTTTCATGATCTTCTGAATTTCTTCGCGCGTTTGTTGGCGTAACTTTTCTTTTCCTTCCAGACTATTTAATTCAGCCGCTGTCTTGCTGCTATAAAGAAGTACCAGGTTGTTACGAATAACAGGCTCGTGTGTAGTGAGTTCGTCAATAACTGATGGCAGTTTGGTTGCCACACTCAAGTCAATTTGCAGGAAACGCAATTTTCCCTTGTCTTCAAAATTAACGACAAAAGCCGGCTTGAATTTATGGTAAACGGTCTCAGTTGCGACTTCTTCTTCGTCTACTTCTTCTGCTTTCTCTGTTGCTTCCGTTTCGCTGATTTCAGCGGCTGACTCATCCCCGCCGCCTATGACACCTGTGAAATAAAGTGTTGCGCCAACAGTCAGCCCAAGAACAAGCACCCCTGCTGCTACCAGAATAATTATTTTTTTAAGATTGGAAGGCTTTGCCTCTTTTTCAGGTGCATCATCCAACTCTAAATCATCATCGCTAATCGCCATAAACATGACTCCTGTTAATTACCTATACACATAGCAAAAGCCATGCCATCAGAAATTAGCCTGAAGTCAGCTTCTAAATAAGCTTACGTCTTATGGGAAAAATTAAATTATGTTATTTATTACAATGAGTTAGAGTTAGGCGGGGTGAGATATTTATTGCTCTGGGTTAGTCGTAACAAAAATTTGTTACGACATTTTTCTGACACTTAGTTATTTTTAGCCGCCATGTCATTGATTTTTGACGGCAGGCTATACATAAAAATCGACCACGTCTTCATTAATCGTCATATCGCTAACAAGGATTTTTTCATCTGGCTGTTCGTCATCACTTAGGCCTGCGGCCAACTCCTGTTGTTCGGACGAACCATTATGAGTGCCGGCGTGTTGCTGATTAAAGTTGTCATGAAAAATATCTGCATTTTCCAGCTCGACACCCTGTTCCGCGAGCATCTCACGTAAACGTGGCAATGCCTGTTCAATCGCATCTTTCACAACACCCTGTTGCGCTGTAAAAACCACATTTGCTTTATCGTTTTCTACGTTCACCTGAATATCTATCCTACCTAGCTCGGCAGGATGAATGCGTAATTGCGCTGATTGAACATTACCTACCGACCAAACAACCCGCTGAGAAAAGGCTTTTTGCCAACGCTGATCCTGAACGGGTACATCGACGCTTAATTGTGCCGTGGTTGTGGTTGTTGCTGTGGTTGACGCCGTAGCGCCCGTATCACTTAAAGGTATAGCCGCCGTTACCGTTGAAACAGTCGGCGTTACAATCGGCCTTTGCTTAAGTTCTGTAAATTGCTCCAAAACACGACCGACTTGTCCCGCTTCTATCCCTGCTTCTGCTTGTCGCGTCAATGGAGAAAACAACTTCTGCAATGGCAAGGATTCTTTAAACTGTGTAACAGCCTGAGTATCACCGTCAATACCGGCATCAGTAAAAGGTAATACGGAAACGGTCTGATTCGCTGTATCCGTTTTCAGTGGTGTTAGCGGTGCCTGTCCAACAAATCGTATTGATTTTGTTGGTACGTGTACTTCAGGTTGTTGGGCAAGTGCAGGTTCTTTACCTGCTACGGTCGCTATAGAAACTTTCAGGCTTGATTCAGTCAGAGGCACGTTTAAACCTGATACATCACTGGACTCACCACTAAGTAGCAACTCCTCAGTTGCATCTGTGACTAATTCGGCAATATCTGCCTGAAGCTGGTTATTAATCGCCGGAGGCAAACTATTGCCGTCTAACGGCAAGTTCAGGCTGGCTGTTTCATCAACCACCACACCCGTTGTAATCGCTTCTATAGCGACGGCTGAATCAATCTCATCATGCAGCACACCGCCAAAAACACCTTTAGAATCAGTGTCAGACGCATCAGCTTGTGTAGAAATAGCCGCCGTTGCCGACTTCGCGGGCAGGCTGACCTGGATAGGAAAAGGCTGTGATGTCGACATAGTATTGCTCCTGATTAAACTTACTTAGGTAAGGAGCAAAGACTGTGCCAGAAATTATAAATCGTGGAACATAGGGCGTAGTCGCTGAGCGCGTTCATCACTTTCATTTTGCTCGCGCTTATCTTGTGCGCGAATTTCAGCCGTACGATAACGATCAACAACTTTATTCAGCGCCTCACTGCGTGTGTGCATTGCCTGCCACTCACGTTGCTTAACTTCCAGTTGCCGTACTGCTAATTCAATCTGACTACGTTGATAAACAATCGCTTCATCCAGACGACGAATAAAACTGGTGTAATCCTGCATTTGGCCCGCGCCGATACCCACACTGCCAGCAGAAACCATTTTTTCCACATATTCAGCACGGTATTTAATTAATTCGTCTAGTTTGCTTTTATGCTGTTGCAAAACATTCTGCTGCTGCCCCATATGTAGTGCTGCATCGCGTTCATTTGCAGTCGCGATTTCAGAAACAGGTTTTAGGCGCTGAGACTTGTTCATCATTAATTAACCGGAATCGTTGCAGCAGGCATCCGTTGTGGAGCTGCTTGCTCCTGTGTCGGAATAATAACCGACTCTGACACCATCGTATCAAGTGTGGCACAACTAGTCATTATATCTACCGCATTATTCATATCCTGCTGCAAAAACTCTACTAACTGTGGTTGAATTGCGACGGCTTCATCAAGGCGTTGATCGTGTCCTGGCGAGTATGCTCCCACCGAAATAAGATCCTTACTCTTTTCGTAGGTTGAATATAATTTTTTAAATCGTTGCGCAGATTTTTGTTGTTGCTGTGCTGTTATTTCAGTCATGGCTCGACTGATTGACGCTTCAATATCAATCGCCGGATAGTGTCCTGCCTCAGCAAGTTCTCGCGACAAAACAATATGGCCATCTAAAATTGCGCGTGATGCATCAGCCACCGGATCATTTTGATCATCACCTTCTGCCAACACTGTATAAAAAGCAGTAATGGAGCCACCGCCCTTTTCACTGTTACCTGCACGTTCAACCAACTTGGGTAATAATGCAAAAACAGAAGGTGGATAACCTTTGGTTGCAGGCGGCTCTCCAATTGCAAGGGCAATTTCACGTTGCGCTTGAGCAAATCGCGTGAGTGAATCCATTAACAACAAAACATTTTTACCCTTGTCACGAAAATGTTCCGCAATACTGGTTGCTAACATTGCACCATGAATTCGCATCAAGGGAGGATGATCAGCAGGCGTTGCAACAACTACTGCTCGTCGCATTCCTTCTGCGCCAAGTGTGTTATCAATAAATTCTTTTACTTCTCGTCCACGTTCACCAATCATACCGACAACAATAATATCTGCGGTGGTATAACGTGTCATCATTCCCAATAACACACTCTTACCTACACCACTGCCGGCAAAAAGGCCCATACGCTGACCACGCCCAACTGTTAACAAGGCATTGATTGCCCGCACCCCGACATCAAGTGGTTCTTCAATTGGATGACGAAGCATGGGGTTAATCGTTTTTCCTTCTAAAGAGACGACACTATCGGCTTCTAATGGACCTTTACCATCAAGTGGATGACCCGCCCCGTCAATAACGCGTCCTAAAATGGAATCATCCACCGGTACACCATGAACAGCCGTAGAAGGAATAACACGCGCACCAGGAACCAGACCACGAATATCTTCGGTTGGCATAAGGAAAAGTTTATCGCCGGCAAACCCAACCACTTCTGCCTCGACCTTTGAACCATTCGGCGCAATAATATTACACACGGCACCGACAGGCGCCTGACAACCTACCGCCTCAAGCGTCATTCCCACCATGCGTGTTAATTTTCCTTCAACAACTATCGGAATAGGTTGTTCAGCTTCATCTTTAAGTGCTGATAAATTAGCTGACCATGCTTGATGGTATTTTTTATTCAGATTCACGGTCACTCTGCCGCTCCCCACCCAGCATGCGAGCAATAATGCCACTCATTCTTGCTTCAACACTCGCATCAACTTCAGAGAAATCTGTCAGGACTTTACAACCGCCTTTACTTAATAGTGGATCTTCAACAATTGTCCACGGTTGTTCACCTTCTGCAAGGTTCATGGATTCTCGCAAAACAGATGCATCATCAGGGTTCATAAATACACGAATATTTTGCATACCCGCAGGTAAAGCGGAAACTGTTTCTCTTACCACTGCAACGATCTGCCCAGGATCCGTTTTTATTTCGCGACGAATTAATTTACGCGCGATACTAATAGCCAATTGACTCAACTGTTCAACAACTGTTTCATCAAGATCATCGAGTGGTTTTTGCATGAAACGTGCAATAGTATCAATATGATTGATGCGTTCTTGTATAGCTACACCGGCATCTTGCATACCCTTTTGAAAACCCTGAGAGTAACCTTCTTCGAAGGCTTTTTTCTGTAATGTTTCAATAGACTCGGCAGTAATGACGCGTTGTCGCTCCTGCTCTGCAATATCGTTAGCTGTCGGTTTCTGAATTGAAGGCGGTTTCCATGATGAATACTTTGCCTGATCACCATCAATAATGGTTGGCTTAGCTGACGAACTCATCAGCACCTCCGCCTAATGATATTTCTCCTGATTCAGTCAATCTTCTTGCAACGGAAATAATCTCTTTCTGTGCTTCTTCCACTTCACTCAATCGAACTGGGCCCTTGGACTCAAGATCATCCCGCAACATTTCACCTGCACGTTTCGACATATTTTTGAATATTTTTTCTTTGAGCGCGGCATCAGCACCTTTTAACGCGAGTACTAATATATCTGTAGATATTTCACGCAATAATAATTGAATACCGCGATCATCAATATCATTAATATTTGCAAATACAAACATGTTATCCATAATTTGTTGGCTAATGTCTTCATTAACCTCTTTCATCTTATCCATGATCTCATTCTCAATGGACGTATCCATTAAGTTAAGAATATTGGCTGCTGCTTTAACACCACCAACACTGGATGATTTAATACTAGATGTTCCATCACCAATAAATTGCTTTTCAAGAATATCATTCAACTCGGCAATTGCATTCGGCTGTATGCCATCTAATGATGCAATACGCATAACAATATCCATACGTACATTCTCAGCCATTTCCGCCAATACGCCAGCTGACTGATCACTGTCTAAATAAGATAAAATAATGGCAATAATTTGTGGGTGCTCAAGACGAATCATTTCTGCAACTTGTCGTGCATCCATCCACTTTAATTGCTCAAGGCCTTTACTATTCTTACCTAATAAAATTCTGTCTATAACACCAGTGGCTTTATCCGAACCCAGAGCATTAACCAATACATTACGAATATAGTCATCATTACCGATACCCATTGCAGTTTGATCTTCTGCAATCGAAACAAAATCCGTTAATACATTATTTACCTGTTGCTTTGATACCGCGCTTAATTCAGACATCGCAGTACCGACCTTTTGTACTTCTTTAGGCCCCATGTGCTTAAGCACTTCTGATGCTCTTTCTTCACCAAGAGACATCAGCAAAATTGCTGCGCGTTGAATACCACTTAAGTCAGAATCAGTTGCCATCAGTCCATTATCAGCCATCAGTTGCCACCCATGTCTTCAATACTTGCGCAACGGTGCGTGGATCCTGGTCAACCATTGCGATTGCTGTATTAACATTAGAATCATGTGCCTGGTTTTGCACTTGTTGTCCTGCTGCCTGAGCAGATAAAGTGACTTGCGCGCCATCTTCATCAATTGTCTGGACACCCTGCGCAGCTAACATCTGTTGTGATTGCTCCTTAAACTCAACGCCCTTGGAAGCCAGCTCTTTCATGACAGGCCGTAACACACCAAACACCAACAACAATACCGCTAAGCCACCCAAAACCTGTTTAGCAATATCCCACACCCAACCTTGTTCCCAAAGGGGGGCCTCTGGCAATACTTCAGGTTCAGGAATAGGACTAAAAGCCGCATTAATAACATTAACACTGTCACCACGACGAATATTAAAGCCAACTGCATCGCGGACCAGTTGGTTGAAAAGATTAATTTCTTGTTCACTATACGCTGTGGCCTCACCATCCCCACCAGGCGCTTGTTTATTATCAACCAGAACGGCAACTGAAAGACGATGAATGTTACCGGTTGCCAACTTTGTATGACTAATGGTTCTATCCAATTCAAAATTTCGAGTTGATTGCAGCATTTTATCAACCACTTCTGCGGCTGCAGTGGCAGTTGTTGCTTCGCCCGTAACCGTACCTGCTTCAGGTGGCTGATTTGTTAATGCACCTGGCACACCATCGGGTCCGGTACCACCAGCACGTGATTCTTTACTGATCTTTTCGCTTCTCACAGCGGATTGATCTGGGTTAAATGATTCCTGGGTTTTTTCAGTCACCGTAAAGTTAATGTCAGCATTAACTTGTGCACGTACGCGACCGTCACCGACTATAGGTCCTAAAATATCTTCAATGCGTTTTACATAGGACTGTTCTATCTTATGCTTGTACTCAAGCTGCTTACCACTAAACTCCATGGCTTCATCATGATCATCAGTCAGCATTTTTCCTACCTGATCAACCACTGTGATCATGCTTGCCTCAAGTTCAGGAACACTGGAACTGATTAAGCCGACAATAGCTTGCACTTGCCCCCTTTCAAGAAAACGCCCTGGATACAAACCCACCGTTACTGATGCACTGGGTTTTTTTCTATTCCTGACAAAAACAGACTGCTTAGGTATCGCAAGATGTACTCTGGCTGACTTAATAGATTTTATGGTAGAAATTGTTCGCGACAATTCGCCTTCTAAAGCACGTTGATAACGAACTGATTCAACAAATTGACTACTACCAAACGTTTCTGTTTTATCCATTAATTCAAAGCCAACATTCCCGCCTTCTGGCAGACCCTGTGATGCAAGCATCATTCTGGCTTGATGCATGGCATCGCCACCAACCCATACTTGTCCAGTTGCTTCATCAACTTTGTATTCAATGCCGCTTGACTGTAATGCAGAAGCAACCTGAGCGGCATCCTGACTCGATATGTCACTGTATAAAAGTCGGTAGCCAGGTGTTTGAGACCACATCACGATAGCCACACCCACTGCAACGCTCGCAGCCAAACCAACCATCAGACCCAATTGTCTTATAATTGGCAAACCACCCAAGCCGTTAAACTGGTTGCCTACATTTTCTGTTTTCACAAGCGCCATTATTTTGATTCCCGATAAAATTTAAAGCTAAATAGGCATATTCATAATATCTTGATATGCATTAATCAATTTATTCCTAACCTGAACCATTGCTTGAAACGATATGCTCGCTTTTTGTGATGCGAGCATGACTTCAGCCAAATCAGTTCCCGGTTCACCACGCTGAAATGCATTTGCTAATGCACCAGATGCTTTTTGTGTTTCATTTACTTTATCGATTGAGCTTTTTAACATCGACGAGAAATCAGAAATACCATTTGCATCAGACTGAGCCGGAGGTGCACTTTGTGCTACCTGTGCCAATCCCCGCATTTGTGCTAATAATTGATTTACATTCACATCATTCATACTTAATTCCTCTTACCCTTAACCAGGAAAAACCACACCGTCATCGCGCATCCGCGCTAATTTGTAGCGAAGCGTTCGTGGACTAATACCCAGTGTTTCTGCTGCGACCTTTCTGTTTCCCATACAGCTTTTTAGTACATCAATAATTCTATTATGTTCAGTACGTTTTAAATCTTTATCCAGCGTATCGCTTCTTGATGCATCGCTTTCGGTTTTTACAGTTTTATTTACTGTCTCAGATGCTGTTATTTCTACCGGCTTTTCACATTCCTGCTCATACATAATATCCTGTGCATCAACAACATTATCTTTATGCAAAATCAGAGCACGTTGTAAAACATTATCCAGTTCACGAACATTCCCTGGCCAACTATGCTGCTCTAAACTTTTTGCTGCTGATGCGTTAATTTCAGGAATAATCTTTCCTGACTTAACGGCATGTCGTAACAACAACTGCTCTGCAATAGGAACAATATCTTCTCTTCGTGCATGCAATGGAGGAAGCTCCAGTGGAAACACATTTAGTCGATAATAAAGGTCTTCTCTAAAATTACCTTGCGCCACTTCGTCACGCATATTTCTATTTGATGTCGCTAAAATACGTACATCAAGTTTAATTAATTCACTTCCACCCAGACGTTCAACTTCTCTTTCCTGCAACACACGTAATAATTTCGCTTGCAACCCGGTATCCATTTCAGAAATTTCATCTAACAGTAATGTGCCACCCTGTGCCTGTTCGAATTTTCCAGCAGAGGCTTTGTAAGCACCTGTAAATGCACCTTTTTCATAACCAAACAGCGTTGCCTCAAGCATATTGTCTGGAATAGCTGCACAGTTAATTGCAACAAAAGGCTTTTCTGCACGTGGTGAATGTTTATGAATATAACGCGCCAGTACTTCTTTACCGGTACCGCTTTCTCCGGTAATCATCACTGTCGCGTCGCTGTCTGATACTCTTTCTGCAATACGCAATACATTAAGCGTGACATCAGAGACGGCAACAAAGTCACTACCGACAGCCTCACTACCAACGTATTGTTCTACTGTATTCACCAATACTTCCGCATCGAAGGGTTTAACCAGGTAATCAACAGCACCCAAACGAATTGCTTCAATCGCTTTTTGAACATTGCCATGAGCTGTCATCAAAAGTACCGGAAGATTCGTATATTCTTCCTTAATCGCTTTTAACAATGCATGACCATCCATTCGTTGCATTTGCACATCGCTGACCACCATATCGACCTTTTCATGATTTAACATGTCAATGGCCATACGCCCGTCATTAGCGGCTAATGTATGAATGCCGGCTAAAGACAACGTTTCACAAAGCGCCTCTTGCAGATCTTGATCGTCTTCAACAACAAGTACGGTTGCATGCTTCATACTATTTCCTCAAATTCCTGCACAATTAGGTGCATTTTTTAATACTGTTTCAGTAAAGGCT